>OFGA01001866.1_pt1 | contig 13795 bp, 10 predicted proteins | sample 1521471 | NCBI WGS metagenome assembly OFGA01 (sample SAMEA3504086, study PRJEB24116) | mouse gut metagenome | biome: mouse gut; feature: mouse-associated habitat; material: faeces | place: Denmark | collected 2011
CAGTCGTATACTCGCCCGCGTCTTTTACGCCCGCTGCCGCAAAGCCTCCGTCTGCCGCTTCTGGCGTGCGGGTTGCAAGGTAAAACTGCCAGTTGGCATCAAAATCGACTGCGCCAAGGGCGTCGTTCGATATGTCTTGCACCAGTTCAGACGTATCTATGATTTCTATGGTCATGGACGCGTCGTATTCTTTGCCGTCTATGGTTACTTTACCAGGCACAGTTACGATATCGCCCGCTTTTGCCTCAGCTACCGCCAAAAGCGCGGCGGCATCCCATGTAACGTCGCGCATAGCGGACGTGCCGTCTGTGTAAAGGACGGATACCTGCGCCGGAGCGGTAAAATTCGCGGATGATGCAATTTTTCTGCTGATAGCTGGTATACTGTCTACTTCTTTTGGCGCAGCAGGGGCTTGGCGATAAAGCTTTACGTTGTCCAGATTAATATATTCCCCTTTTATTTTTACAGAAATGGATATGTCGCAGCTTCCGGTTTCATCTATTGTAAAAGGTTCTGTTTCATAAGTAATCCACTGATCCCATTTCTCAGGCTTTAGATCAACGGTCTTTCCTCCAGCAGTAAAAGACGCCGTCATAGAACCGCCGTCATTGCCGCCCGCCGCCGATATGGCCGCTTTATAGACGCCAGGCTTTAGATTATTTACTGTCTGGGAAACAGTATAGGTCTCCTCTGTGTCCGAATGGTTACACGCCTCATATATATTTGTCGTATTATTCTTGGCCCATTCATTGATAAAAACCCTCCAATAAGCTTCTTCTGCGTCGCTTTCACCTTTTCCCTGAAACGACCAGGAAGCCTGTCCGGATTCAAAATCCCCGTTGGGCACTTCAACCTCAATGAAGCCGTCTTCTTCTGCCGCATAGGCGGGTATTGCCATATTGCCAGCCGCTGTGGTAAAAACCATGGCAAAAACTAACAGGAATGACCAGAATTGCTGTAGATGTGTGTGTTTTTGTTTCATATCTTTCCTTCCCTTTCTTTGATTTAGTAAATAAGCTACTTTTATTAAGTCTAACAAGGATTGGGGAAGTTTTCCAGAACACATTCTATAGTTTTTGTTTTCATTTTATAGATTAGCAGTACAGCAAACTGTAGGGAGTGGATGGCAAGCTTTCACGAACTCTTATTGTAAAATCTTATAAACCAGATCCTCCAGCTCTGCTACATCGCCCTCTACGCAAGAATCTTCAAACAAAATACGCATACGCCCTGAATCCAACAATATTTCCAAATCAGCGTTTACCTGCATCATAACAAGCTCCCGTATATTTTTCTCTATGGCAAGAAAAATCAAATCTGTTTTATAGCAGCATTCCATAAACAAAAGCTCCTGTTTCAATCCCTTCACAGATTCAATCTTCCGGAACCGTACATCTAACTTTGCTTCCATGCTGCACAATGCCGTAGACTGTACGTCGTATTTGCTGTATAGCTTGTCCATAGCCTCCTGGCAGGCTGCGTATGTATCTTCTTCTCCTAAAGCATAAACAACTACCAGCGGCAGTTCTCTATATAAGCCCATCTTTTTTTTAAGCAATATATCCCCTTCTGCCCCTCGCACTGGATAAGGTTTTAGATTTTGAATTTCCTCTTTTATATACTTCCCCTCATTTTTCCAAGTATTAAACTGCGCAGCCGCAGCCGGGACTGCAAAGCTATTGGAAGGAGGACACCCAAGCTCTTTCAGCAGGCCAATATTGCAGTTGGCATACAATCCCGCATAAAATAAATCCCCATTATTATATGCCAGTCCGCCTGGATGCAGACAGTTTATGGTATCTGACTGCACGCCTGCCACAAATGGATATGCAGTCGGGACAGTTATATACCTTCGATTGTCCAACGCAGCCATTAGAATGCTTTTCTGTGCAAGCTGATACACTGTTTCATATATTATACTTGAATCGGAAAGTATGGAGGATACTGCGCTCATACAGACAATATCCACATCCAGTTCAAGGCATAGCTCAAGCCCTTTCTTCAAATGTAATATATTGCCCATGGGCTTCTCTAATATTTTTCCACTATCCTTTAAGATCTGTATATTGAAAAGCTCATAACCGGACGTAAAATAATCCAGCACCCTTGCACAAATTGTTCCATGGGATGTTTCTGACGCCTTTCCTCCGCTTCCTTCCCCACAGGCATTGTAAGTATAAAATTCCCTGCAATGCAGGCTCTCAGGACATATACTTGTATCTAATATTGCAATTTTACTCATAAATTCCCCCTAATATATTAGATCGAACTTTTCACATCCATATACTCCTGACCACGTTATTGGACACCTGCCAGCTAAAGGATTACTCCATATGGCCAAAAAATCTTCTGTAGGCCAGCCAAAACCGTAGTCAGGCAGAGGGCAGGGTGTTCGGCTTTAGCCCCTGAACACAGACCCAGACGCACATCCTGCCCTCTGACTGACGGCCCCTTTGCCATCCACTCCCTATAGTCCGCTCTAGAGCATTTTTCAAACACGCTCTAGTACTCCATCCGGCCAAGGCTTCACCCAAAGAGTATGATATGGCTGGAGAAAGCACAACTTCCCTGCTCTGTTTCCAGTGTGATGGTATCCCCTACATCCGCTGAAGCAGCCGTTTGGGTTCTATTTCTAATATCTGAACCAATGCCAGCAGGACACTTACATGGGAAATAACGATTACCAGAACGATAAGCAGCATTATCACCTTAGGCGTAACTTCCCCGAAAAGTACTATTTCATCAGCAGAAACCTTCTCTGGCTCTGGAAACATGCCTTCCCTTAATGTCACACGATACGTTTGCTCCTTTTGATCAGGCATCATTATATGCTCTGCCGCATGAGAACAGGCAAAATTCAATGGAATAGATAACAAAACAGAAACACTTAATGCCGCTATTGATATCCATAAGCATTCCAACAGCATCTGACCTGCTATTTCTCTTTTTTTCACACCCAAAGAAACAAGTACCCCAACCTCATACATCCGCCTGTGTACAATCAGCTTCATCAGCAAAAAGAGAATAACCCCTGCGCCTACAGTCCCTATTGCCGATAATATAACCGAAAACGAACGGATCTGTCCATACGGTTTCGCAGAAGCTTCATATGCAGCATGATCTGGATAAACAAGCAACCCACTTATATCAATATCCTTCCGTCCCTTCATTTCCTGTATAATGGCGTCTGTTTTTTCTGGATCCTCTACAAAAAAGATAACTTCCGGATATCCAATATCTGCCAACTCCCCCTCCCAATTGCCCTCTATATACTCATTAATCTTTGCATGTGTATGCATATCCACAAAAATATCATTTTCCATATAACCAGATTCCGTTGTCCATTCCGAATCTTGCTGGGAAAAATTCATATGGAAAATACCTGTAACTTCAAGCTGTATAGGATCCCCCCATGTTGTCTGTGGGCTTTTAGAAAACCGGTATGCTGCTTCTTTTACTTCAATCATAATGTGATCCCCTATGGAAAGCCCATTCCGTTCTGCCAGCTTTTCTGAAATAACGGTTTGGAATGAATCACCTTCCCGCAGGTTCCTGCCTTCTGATATTTCCAAAGCCCCTGTAAGAAAATTTTTATTCAATTCCCCATTTATACAGGAATATGCCAATATCTGCTGTTTCGACACCTCTACATGCTGTTCTGTTAATGTTTCATCTGGCGTAAATTCTGACCAAAATCCCGCCCTTAAGCTTAAACCTGTCCATACAATATCAAATTCCTTAGGCAATGTATAATTTGTAACACCATCCAGTTCCAGAACTTTTTCAATCGTTTGATCCGTAATTCTTGTCCCAATATAAGTGCTGTCTGTATACCCATTATCATCCACTACAATTCCTACATTTGCTGCATTTTCTGTATCTATCCTAAGGACAAATCCAGTTCCAAGGGTTTGACGCAGTCTGGTAAGCTGTTGCTCTGCTGCATTTTTTAAAGAAAATGCTGTTAAGATAAAACCTGACATAACAACTATATAGAAAAATAAAAGTACTGTCCGTCCCTTTTTTCGAGCAAGGTATAACATTGCCCGTTTCCATACCGACACCTTATTTCTCACCCCCTTCTATATTTTTAAGGGGAATACCCTAAAAGACACTATTTTTCTCTAGAGCGTGTTTGAAAAATGCTCTAGCAATGCCCTGCCCTTTGCCGCCCGCCTATATAAATCCTAAAAAAACTTTTCAGGTTAATTAAGCATTTCAAGACTAAACCTGGCGCAAAAACTACATTGACCGTAATAGATTTTTCGGTTCCAGGCTGCTTATGCTTAAAAATGATAAAAACACACTAATACAAGATATCCCACATACAAAAACCACCGTAAAACCTACCGTGCCAGTACTAACCACCGTCTCTAACACAACCTCGTCTGATGATAATTTCGTAATGACAGGCTCATATGACCGGGATATATTGACGCGGTATGCTTCCTCATTTGCTTTCGGCGCAGTCAAACGTTCCGCCGCATCCACACAACGATCTATCAATGGGCTTGATAACATGACAGCCAAAACCACGGCTACTGCTGATACAGCCAGGCTTTCCAACAGCATCTGGCCTAAGACGCTTCTTTTCTTTATCCCTATGCAATATAATATGCCAATTTCACGTTTCCTGCCCTGCACCCACAGCTTCAGCGCCAGATACAGCACCGTCCCAAGACCGCATAACCCCAACGCCAACAGCAATATTGCAAAAATGCGGATCTGGGAATATGGCTTTGCCGCGGCCTGGTAATTTGTTTTGTCCACCTCAAACTCCAGGTTCTCCAGGTCAATATCTCCCCAGCTTTCAATTTTCTGTATGATAGAATCTATTTCCCCTGGATCCTCCACCAGAAATTCAACTGATACATGTGTTCCATTATATTCAGGCTCATCCAGATTTTCCTGTAGCTTTGTATAGGTATACATGTCCGTATAAATCACATTCTCTATATAACATGACTCTAGCATAGAATTAGAAGCTGCCATGCTGAAATTCGCATGGAACAGCCCTGTTATTTCCACTTCAACCGGAGTCCCCAACGTCTTCATCGGTTCATTGGAAAATGCATAGCTTCCCTCTTTTGTTTCCAGTGTAATGGTATCCCCTACAGAAAGATGGTTCTTATCTGCCAGCCAGTCGGAAATCACCACTTTAAAATGATCTGAAACCTCAATGTTGCGCCCTTCTTTTATTACAAGGGCACCCATCCTAAAATTTTTGTGCATGTCTCCATTCCTACATGCATTTATATTTACCCTATGGCGCATAAGCATCAGATATTCTTCTGAATTTGGGAGAAGCTCATTGGGATCTGGATCCGGATCTGGCTCAGAAGCTGCATATGCACCTGGCTTTAATGTTAAATCTACCCATCCAACATGTGACAAATCAACCGTATAATCTTTTACACCATCCATAGAAAGTATTTTACTAATCATTTCTTCCGTAATCCTTGGACCATTATAGAAATAGCCGCCACCCGCATTTCCATAATCCACATGCTCCCAGTACATCTCATTTTCTATATTTGCCTTAAAAACAAACCCTGATGCCATGGTTTTACGCAGTCTGTCTAATTGATTTTCAGCGCTTTTTTTAAATGAAATACCCGCTAAGACGCTTAAACACATACCAAGAAAAATGCACAGTAAAAGAAAAACCCTTCTCTTTTTCCGCACAAGATACAACCCCGCCCTTTTTATACAATTCATTGGCATCCCCTCCTCACCCGATTACATAAAGTTTATTATTTAAGGAGACCCAAAAAACAGATCTCCTTATCCATAACACCATACAGCTCGTTATTTTTTACTATGCAATATAAGGAAAAGCCTTTATGTTTTTAAATTACCTCCCTATCTTCCATACAATAATACATGTTTTACTGTTTGATTGCATTAAATGCATTAGTAGTATTTCTATACTCTTGCATATAGTTATCATGGTGTGATGCTCTGCTACTTGAACAAAAACAATCATACGGATAGTCACAAGCACACTTATTATTTGCACACAATCCTAACATTGCCTCAACTGTTTTCCTTTGTTCATAAAAATTCTTGTTTAATTTTTTCATATATTTGTTCCTCCTTTTTAGATACTGTATGGTAAATGGTTCCATTTATTTCAATAATTCCAGCAGTGCCTTACTCATAGCATCAATTTCTAAGATTTGGTATGAATTTCCAATCAGTATATTTACCACTGGAACATGCAGCTTTCTCTCCAACAAGTCAAATATATATATAAAATCAACAGGGCAAATATCCATATCCAACAAATTCATTTTTTCCGACTCCAACTGAATTTCTGTTATTTCATATACTGTGTTCTGAATCAGCCTTACAAGATCACTTTTTTCATAGTTCACATTTTTCCCTCCTTATATGGCGTCCGGATTTCCCCTTAGCCTGTCAAATACTTTTTGTATAGCATCTTCTATTTTTTTTGTTTCCCACACACCTACAAATACATCCGGCTGGTTTTCTGCCGATTCATAGTGTTTCTGCAAATACTCTTCCTCAAGAAATAAATATGCAATCTGCTGAAATTCCCGCATCCTCTCAAAAGTTGTTCTTCCTACAGACACCATATGAACAGGAAAGCCAAAACGTTCCCTATAGTGAAAAAGCGTCCTTTTCATACCATCCACATCCAATTTGGGCAGGAAATAGGTACATAACACAGCACTATCAACAGAAACTGCACTGCCAACAACCAATGGATATTCTGCAAAATGGTTATACTCATGAGCTGAAAATTCTGAAATCCCTTCCGGCACACCGATCACGATAACATCTGGCTTTTCAACAACAGAAATTTGATAAACAAATTGATTGAACCGGATGACTTTTTCTTCAAATGCTAAATAGTTATCATATAAAAAATCAGGCATCGTATAACCGCCATATAAAGCGCCCAGGGTGTTTGAAGATATCCAGGCAAACCGATAGCCTTCCTGAGCTAACATAGATTTTATCAAAATCTGATTTTCAAATTTACAGCAGCTTTTGCCCATTCCAAAAACAGCTATAATTGGAGATTCTATAATATATTTTACCCTCCCCTGCATGGGTTCCTTTATTATCTTTGCCAAGTCAGATTTTGGTGCATTCCGCAATATAGTATAGAACCCCTGGTATGCTGCCAAGTCTAATTTCTGCGCTGCTAAGGGTGTTATAAAGACCTGCTTTCCTATATTAATGGCCGACTGGATTACCTCATAGTATTTATCCATTTTCGATTCCCTATAATCATCCAGCAAAAGCAGGGCATCACACTTATGAAGCATTTCGACAAAACTCCCGTTACATCCCAATTTCTCATTTACTGCTTTTACAGCCAGAATATCTTCCTGAAAGGAATGAACGCCTAAAATAGAATACCCTTTTATTTCTGCAGCTTTCTGTGCAAGCAGCTCCACATCCGGATGGTACGGGAACAATAAAAGCCTTTTCATTTCCGCATTTCCTCCGTTTCTACTATGTACCCAAATTCTTTTAATACACTTTGTTCATATAATTCTATTTCTGTTGCCCTTTTTTTCTCTGCACAAAGTTTAACTTTCTCTTCTCTTCCAGGTTTTTCCTTACCATGAAATTCTATTTCGTTTGAACACAGAGAACAACGCTGCAGATTCCAACATGTCTTACATTCCGTTTCCGTTATTTTCCCAATATTTAAAATATCTCTCATTTTTTCAAGATAAAATCCATCCTCTATAGAACCAATCTGATAAAAGCTTTGATTTTCATTGACACGTTCACATGGGAAAAGCGCCCCGTCATAACGTACAAATAATCGTATAATCCCTGGCATACAAGGCCCTCCCGGATGTATGACTGGAGTCAGGTCTATTCTTTTGTGCAAAGCCTGTTTTAAAACTTTAGCTTTTTCTATAAATGTATAAACAAGTGGATTCACATGTTTTTTATCTAACTTTCCAACTAAAGAAAAAAACGCTTTTATATATTCAAACTTCTGGATCTGGAAATAAGACTTCTGGAAATTCAGCTCTTTTTTTAGATCTTTAAAAAACATTGTATTATATCTGATTGCTCTTTCATCAATAATATCATTTACCTTGAAATATTCCATCACACACCCCAAATCCATATATGGATTGACCGTAGTGAAAAATCTAACTGATTTCTTTGTATATTCTGGGTAATCCTTGGTCATATTTTGTAAGTTTTTTATAATAATATCAAATGACCCTGTCCCATCTGGAAACCTGCGGCAAATGTCATGATCTTTTTTTGAACCGTCTAAACTAATTGCAATGCTAATGTCATTCTCGGCCAAAAATCTTACCCGCTCATCCTCAAGCAAGGTTCCATTTGTTGTAAGATTAAAGTATATTTTTTTTCCTTCAATTGTTTTTTTAACATAATTTACACATTTTTTGATCAGATCAAATTCCAGAAGCGGTTCCCCACCATAAAACCCAATAAAAGCTGATGGAGTATCTACACTATGTTCCAAATAAAAATCTATGGCTCGTTTTGCCGTTTCAAAGCTCATCCGATTTCCTGAATGAACACGGTTTTCTTTATAAATTCCAGAAAACGCACAATACTCACACCGTAAGTTACATTGCTGTGTTACCTGCAAGATCAACTGCTGTAGCCGCCTTTTTGCATTGTGCTCCAAAATATCCGTCTGCTGATGATATATCTCTTTCACTACATTCGGCACAAACATCCCCTGTTCTTGATACCGTGCAATTACACCGCTCTTCTCCGGCGGCAGCTCTCCCTTTTCCACAGCCTGCAATTCCTGAAACTCTTCCTGGCTTAATGTAATCACAGAATTTGTATGTCTGTCATATACATAATAACCACCATAAGTCTTATACGTTCTGAAAATAATAGGATTCGTATCTGCCATGCCCTTCCTCCTTTGTTTTTTAATAAAATTATTATAGTATATTAATTACATTATTTCAAGTTATTTACATAAATATTCCATTTATAACTTAATTATTTTATAAATAATTATAAAAGTAATATAATACATTTATATTTACTTTTACATATTTTTCTATTATGATATTATAAATCAATACTATATGATAATTTGAGAGGAGAATTTAAATGAACCTGCGAAGTATTTACAAGCTATTCAAACCCTATATGTCCGCCATCTATTCCATTCTTATTTTTTCTATCCTTGTATCCCTCATAAGTGTTGCCGCGCCATTTGTAAACCGATTTATGATCGACCAGGGACTGTTAAGCGGCAATATCCATGTGGTTTTCATAGCTATCCTCCTGCTACTCCTTCTGCATACATGCGACAATACGATACAATATTTCCAGGCAAAGCAGGAAATACTTGTAGCCAATTCTTTTGGAAAAGACCTGAAAGTAAAGGCCATGCGCCATGGCTTAAAGCTAAACCCGGAACACTTTAAGGAACAGGGGTTTTATAAAACTATCGGGGACGTCCTTTATGATATCAGCAGCCTTATGGGGATTACCAGCAGCAACTTTCTGATGCTTTTTCTAATTATTTGCAAAGCAATCGGCGCTGCAATTGGGCTGTTCCTTTTAAACTGGCAGCTTGCCCTGCTGATGCTGCCCCTTATTTTCATTAAAATTGCATACAACATATGGATGCGCACCAAATCAGAAAAACTGGGGAAAGAATCCATGGAGGTGAATAAACAGTATAATACATGGTTTTCTGATCTCTTATCCGGTGCCATCGATATCAAGCTATGGAATCTGCATGAAAAAAAAATAGCGGAATATGGAGAACATGTTGACAATATGAATGAAGCCTCGAAGAATATGTCCCTTTTTACTACAAAAAACACACGCATGATGCAGGTGGTAGAGCTTGCCTTTATAAACCTAATGTATCTGCCTGGCGCCGCCCTCATTCAAGACGGCAGGCTCACCCTTGGCAGCCTGGTAACATTTATTACATTTTCCTCTTATTTACTGATTCCAGTTGATGCCATTATGCATCTACGGTTGATTTTAAAACAGATCAAACCATGTGTGGAAGATATCCAGAAATTTTTCGCCTTAGAAGAGGAAAATTATGATTCCCACCTTCTGCCAAAGCCTGAGATTTCTAAAATTGAATTTAAAGACGTTTCTGTTTCTTTTGATAACCGCCGCATCCTGAAAAATATCTCTTTTGAAATAAACAAAGGGGAAAAAGTCGCTCTGGCAGGTGACAACGGCAGTGGTAAAACTACCCTCCTGAACCTTCTTTTGGGCCTGCACCGGGCATCCTCCGGCGAAATCCTGATAGACGGCATACCGATCCAGGAATACAACATTGAAGCATACCGAAAAAAAATCAGCGCTGTCTTGCAGGATGTCCATCTATTTGGAGGCACTGTCCGGGAAAATATTATCCTGGATGATAAAACCTCTTTTCATCCAGACAGATTTCCAGTATTTTGCACTGAAGCAGTCCATAAATTAAAAAAACAATTTGATACCGCAGTCGGAACTGGCGGGACAAAGCTATCTGGTGGGGAAAAGCAGAAGGTTGGCTTATTACGCGCATTAAACCGCCCCACTGAAATTCTTGTATTGGATGAGGCATCTTCAAATTATGATAAGGAATCAGAAGAAGCATTCAACCTTTTTATCAAAGAAAATACCGACTACAACTTCTATTTCATCATAACGCACAGAAAGGAGGCTCTGGCATATGTAGATAAGGTAATATTTCTCTCCCACGGAAAAATTACACAGATCAAACAAACCTCCCAATAAGTAAGACAGGCCGATATTTTTTCAAAATTATACTCAAGCTGAGCGAAAGATTAGTTGAAGCCATAGCCTATCATATGTTATAATAAAATACACAAAAGCATTTTTCATTACAGGGAGGTGAGCCAATATGCCCACAAATGAAAAAGAGATTAACTGTAATTTATTCGATCAACTATCCATTCTTGAACGAATTGAAGCTGTGACAACGGATGAGGCCGCGCTAAAGCAAATAGCAATCGAGCGGCGGCAAATAGAACGTAAACTCTATCAACAGCCGTCGCTGCATAGGGATTAGCTGCCCCCATAAAAAAGAGGATGCAAACGCATCCTCTTTTAATACACATTTATATCCTTTAACTCTGCCTTTAGCTCCTCTTTTAAAAAAACTGCCGCTTCTTCGTACCCTACGTCCCGATCCGTATTAATCACCTCTAAAATCATATTCAGGCTGTCATGCACTACCCCGTCCTGCGGCGTTAATGTCCGCGCCTTAATCTGCGGCACAATCTTTTCCATATAATAAATACCCAGATCCTGCTCCCCAAACCAAGGGCTTTTATAGCTCTTTAATTCTGGCGCTTCTTCATAAGGCTTTTTTGCGGTCGTCAAAAGGGCTATCTGGTTAATTGCCCTCGCCCCTTCTGTAGAAAGCGTGGCAAACTTCAAAAACTCCCATGCGAGCCGCTTATCCTTACAAGTCTTTGAAATCCCCATAGCTGTGCCGCCCAGGTTGGCATTGCCTTCCGGCGCGCCCATAAGCCCCCAGTGACCTTCTGTCTCCCCTTTTTGGTCGTAGGACTGAATCGTAAATTGTACAGTCCATGTCGCGCATGTGGTAAAAATATGCCCGTCCCCATTAAAAGCTTCATTCCATGCCGGGGTCCACGCCGCCAGATCATCTGAGATACTCTCATCCCGGAACCGGCAGATTAGCTCTAAAGATCTGCCAAACGTTTCCTCCACATTGATCGTGCCGTCCTGTACCCATGGGATCCCCTGCTGCTCTTGGATAAACTGCCTTAAGTCGCTTAAAGAAAACCACATATGGACACTGCCCCCGCTTTTTTGGTAAACTTCCTTTCCCTTTTCAATAAAACTCTCCCAGTCCGGCAGCATGGCTTCAAGCTGAGCTGGGTCATCTGTCCCAAGATACCGTTTTGCAAGATCCTTGCGGTATGCGAGCCCTGCCGGGGACAGGGACTGTTCAATACCGCATACGTTCCCTTTTGTATTGACCATACGTGGGCGCATATACTCATAAATCTGGGAAATATCAAAACAATACGGTTCCTGTTCTAACGGCTCCCACATGTCCAGCTCAAAGACTTCGCCCCTTGAATCGATGACAGACCACGCAATATCTGGCAGCTCGCCTCCTGAAATAAGGGCAGTTTCATATTTCTGGGGCAAATCCTTATGCGCAACAGATATATACTCAAATTCCACGTTGGGATATATTTCCTGAAACGCTTCTGTAACCGTACTGTAATAATCATCGTCCCATCCCCACATGGTAAGCGTGCCCTGGTAATCTGTGGGGAGCGGCTCACTGTATGGGACAGGCTGTGGGTGCATCTGGCGCTGGCCAGTGCTTTGCTTTATCAGCGAATCATCTGTCCCCGTACATGCGTTTAGCAGCACTGTGGCGGTTATAATCATCAGATAGATATGTTTTTTCTTCATGAATTCCCTCTACAAACGGCAGCCGCAGCGCCACCCTTGTGCCTCCTTTTTCTCTCCTCCCAATCTCCATATTATATTCCTCCCCATACAAATACCAGATCCTGTCCCTTACATTGCGGATCCCGATATGCCTCCTGCTGCCCTTTCCAGACGAAATTTCTTCTCCGTTTTTAAACCTCTGCAGGCAATCCTCGCCAATTCCAATTCCATCATCTTGTACAACAACGTAAAGCACACCCTCTTTCTTTTCTACATCCACCCACACTGTCCCAGCCCTCTCAGCAGGCAAAATCCCATGTAAAATAGCATTCTCCACCAAAGGCTGAATCACAATTCTTGGCATTCTGCACACTTTTAATTCTTCACTGCATGTAATCTTTGCCGTAACCATACCCGGATAGCGGTAATTCTGGATCTCCAGATAGCTTTGGGTCAGCATAATCTCCTTTTCCACCGTTGTTTCCACATGCTCCCCGCCAATCTCAAGCGTATTGTGCAGTGTATCAATTAATGCGTGGACAATTGTTACCACATCCTGCCCCTTTCCCGCTGCAGCCAGATATACAACCGTATTTAACACATTGTACAGGTAATGCGGATGAATCTGGGACATCGTAATATCATATTCCATCTTGTGTTTCTGCCGCTCATACAGGATACGTTCTTCCTCTCCTTTTTTTAACTGCTCTAGCATATGTCCAAAGGAATTGTAAAGCGCTTCTATTTCGTCTCCTGTATGCACGGTTTCAATGGTTTGCATACAGCCATATTTGACCGTCTCCATCTGCGCTGACAGCTTTGTAATCGGCCAGATCATCTGTTCCATCCGGCGGGAAATAAAAACCAGGATAAGGCCAACGGAAAACAAAAACGAACAAAGGAAAAACCAAAGGACAAAGCTGCTCCTTTCCCAAAGGTAGCGGTCTGTAATAAGCGTACCGAGCCGAAACCCCGTCCCTTCAATGGCGTCGCAGACCAGGTAGCCGTTATCTGTCCTCCGGAGCTCTTCCTTCTGCCCTGCCAGCTCTTCCAGGCACACAGACAGTTTTCCGTCAGGATCCTGCCCATACAAGATATTCCCATGAGCGCCCAGCAGGCAAATATAATTCTCAGCGCCTGCATATGTGCGGATTGGCTCCAAAAAATAACCCAGTTCAAATTCAATATACAAAGTCCCCCTGCGCTGCCCAAAACGGTATTTATCATACATCTGCATCTGAAAACACATCCGCTGGTTTTCTCTGCGTCTATTGCCTCCATAAGGCTCTGAAAAAGCACCGTCCTCCTGCCCCAGATAGCCTGCAATTTCTTCCTGTGCCAGCTTTTCGTTAATATAAGCCGTATCTATGCTGTCGTAGCTGCTGCC
>OFGA01001868.1_pt1 | contig 13792 bp, 13 predicted proteins | sample 1521471 | NCBI WGS metagenome assembly OFGA01 (sample SAMEA3504086, study PRJEB24116) | mouse gut metagenome | biome: mouse gut; feature: mouse-associated habitat; material: faeces | place: Denmark | collected 2011
TTAAACTTCTAATTTCTTTTTATACATAGATAGAATAATTACAGTCATTATCAAAATAAATGGTCGAGAAATGATATTAATGAGATTAATATCATTAATATTGATCATTAAAGCAATAAGTGCAAAAATCAATCCACATAATAAACTATGCAAAATTGCATTTTTAGAAAATGTTTTAACAATCATAAAGCCCCAGATAATCATTATAATACCAGCAATAAGATTTATTATAGTATGATAAATAATGTTTGATAAATGAATAAAACTAATAATAGAGGCTAAGATAAGACTAGTAATAGTAAAGGTAATTAGGATAAATAATGCAAATTTTAAGTATATTTTTAAATATGATTTCATATTTCCTCCTTGTTATCTTACTAATATTATATTTAAGGATTGGTGAAATATGAATGTCTTCGAAGTGTTTTTTATAAGTCTTTGTATATATATTTATTTAAGTGTTTTATTAAGGATTTTTGGTAAAAAAGAATTTAGTCAGTTAAATGTATTTGATTTTGTTGTATTTTTAATTATTGCTGAAATTATGACAGATACAGTTGGTAATAAGGATTTTACTTTTTTTCATGGTGTTATTGCAACAATAACTTTAATTGTAGTGGATCGCCTGGTTTCAATGATAACAATGAAATCAAAAAGATTACGTGATATTTTTGAAGGAAGACCAACATATATTATTTTTAAAGGAAAATTAGATCAAGAGAAAATGAAGAAGCAGCGTTATACAGTTGATGATTTATCGCATCATTTAAGAGTTAATGATATTGATAGTATTTCAAAAGTAGAATTTGCTTTATTGGAAACAAATGGCTCATTATCTATCATTTCAAAGGATGAATGTGTAGTTGAACTTCCAGATGCATTGATTTGTGATGGAATTGTTGATGAAAATAACTTGAAATTGCTGAATCGTGATCTTAATTGGTTGAAGAAAGAATTAAAGAAACAACATATTGATCATATTGAAGATGTTTTTTATTGTATTTTAGAAAAAGATAAGTTACTTGTAATAAAAAAATAGAACTGTATAAACAGTTCTATCCAAGTAACATTCTGTCGTTAGCAAATTCTTCACCACTAGCTTCTTCAAATTTACGAAGTAGATCTTCAACAGTTAGTTTCTTTTTTTCTTCACCCTTTACATCATAGATAATATGTCCATTATACATCATGATTAAACGATTACCAACATCAATAGCATCACGCATATTATGAGTAACCATCATAGCGGTTAAATGTTGTTTTGTTACAATTTCATTAGTTAATTTTAAAACTTTAGCAGAAGTGGCAGGGTCTAGGGCAGCAGTATGTTCATCTAATAATAGTAATTTAGGTTTTTGTAATGTTGCCATCAATAATGTAATTGCTTGCCTTTGACCACCTGATAATAAGCCCATTTTGGTTGTTAAACGATCTTCTAAACCAAGGTTTAATGACTTGACAAGTTCACGGTATTGTTCTTTTTCTTCTTTGGTAACACCCCAAGATAGTCCACGACGTTTACCTCTACGATTTGCAAGTGCTAGATTTTCTAATATTTGCATATCTCCAGCAGTTCCCAACATAGGGTCTTGGAACAAACGACCAATTTTTTTAGCTCTTTGATGTTCAGGTTGTAAAGAAATGTTTTCGCCATCAAGAGTAATAATTCCGCAATCTAGAGGATATAGCCCAGAAATCATATTTAATAAAGTGGATTTTCCAGCTCCATTTCCACCAATAATTGTAACAAAGTCACCGTCTTCTAATTCTAAATTAATTTCATGAAGAACTTTCTTTTCATTAACGGTTCCAAGATTAAATGTTTTACTTACTTTTTGTAATTTAAGCATTTTCATCAATCTCCTTTGTTAATTTTTTATATGTGGCAACTTGTTTTCGTTTTGAAAGCATGATTGGAATTGTTAAAGCAATACCTACTAAAATAGCAGTCAATAATTTTAAATCATCAGTATTTAATCCCATTTGTAATACAAGTGCAACAATAATACGATATATAATTGAACCAATAACAATTGATGCTAGTCTTAAAGCAAAACCACTTTTCTTACCAGAAATAACAACTTCCCCAATAACAATTGAAGCTAGAGCAATAACAATAGCTCCTGTTCCTACTCTAACATCAGTTGCTTGACCATATAAAGCATATAATCCGCCAGATAAACCAACCAATCCATTACTAATCATTAATCCTATTAATTTCATTGTATTAGTATTGATTCCTAAAGATCTAGCCATTTGTTCGTTGTTTCCAGTAGCTCTAATTGAAGATCCTGTTTCAGTTCCAAAAAACCAATAAAGTAAAGCAATAAAGATAATTACAAAGATTAAAGCAACGATTAATGTAATATAATATTTGTTGATATTTAAAGCTGTAGATAAATCAGAAAATAGTGTATTTGCTGCAATTAGAGGTAAATTAGCACGTCCACTCATGATTCTTAAATTAATTGAATAAAGACCGATTTGTGTTAAGATACCAGCAAGAATTGCAGGTATCTTACATTTTGTGTGTAAAATACCAGTAATGGCTCCAGCTAAAAATCCTGCTAGAATAGCAACTAGGATTGCAAGTAGGGGGTGGATATTATTTAAGACACAGACTGCACAAACAGCACCACCAGTTGCAAAACTACCATCAACAGTTAAATCTGCAATGTCTAATAAACGAAAGGTAATATAGACACCTAATGCTAAAAATCCCCATATTAAACCTAGATCAACAGCTCCTAGATAAGTATAAAATAACCCCATTTTATAAACTCCTATTCTTCAATAAAAGAAGCATCAGGATAATCTTCTTTGTTAATTGTGATACCACATTTTTCAGCTACTCTTAAATTAATTGCTAAAGTACAATTTTTAGCATCTAATTTTACAACTGGAGTATTAGCTGCAGTTTTTTCACCTTTTAAAATAGCAAGCGCTTGTTTACCAGCTTCATGACCTAAATTTTCGTAGTTAATCCCATAAGTTGCAAATCCTCCAGATTTTACCATTCCTTCTTCTCCAACAATACAAGGAATTTTTGCAGGTGTAGTAATGGCTTCAACACTACTTATATATGTTGCAAGTAAGTTGTCTGTAGGAATATATAAAACATCATTTTTATCGTTTACTATTTGACTAGTTACTGCTTGAATTTCATTTGAATCAGAAACTTTGTATACCTTATATTCCAATCCTTTTTCTTTTGCTGCTTCTACTGCTAAATTTCCTTGGAAAATTGAATTATCTTCACTACCACAATACATAATAGCAACTTTTTTAGCATCAGGTAACATTTTTTCCATTAAGTCAAATTGATCTTTTACTGGTGTTAGATCACTTGCACCAGTAATATTTCCTCCAGGTTTATCATTACTTTTTACTAATTTTGTACTTTCATAATCAGTTATTGCACATCCTATAATTGGAATTTCAGTAGTAGCTGCAGCAGCTGCTTGAAGTGCAGGTGTTGCAATAGCATAAATTAAATCATTACCAGCATTTACTAATTTATCAGCCACAGTAGTACAATTTGATGTATCACCAGCAACTTGATAATCAATATTTTCTTTTTTAACCCCAGCTTTGATTAATTCATCTTTAAACCCTTTGTATGAAGCATCTAGTGCATCATGCTGCATTAATTGAATTACCCCAACTTTAACATCTGATAAATCTTTTGCTTCGCCATTATTTTCTCCACCAGTACCACATCCAGTAATACTAGCACACATAGCTAAAGCTAATAAACCTTTTAACATTCTTTTCATAATTAGTCCCTCCATTTTTCAATTATTAAACAAAAAAAGTCCTCAAAAGAGGACGACAGAGTCGTGATACCACCCCAAATTCATTATTAATTCGCATTAATAATCTCAATAAGTGTAAAACTTTACTATGATAACGGCTAGCAACCGATGACTACCTACATATCAGTATCCGACTCCATGATGAATTCAATATTTCTTAACGCATTGTTCACACCAGCCACAATGTCTCTGATATCTAAGATATATTTACTACTTCACTTCATTGTCTTTGTTTAATAGATTGTTACTCTTATGATACTTTATCATTATTAATTTGTCAATAAGTGAAAATAATAAACATATTATGAAAGTAAAATATCCAATGACATCATGATTACAAAACCAATCATAAAACTAATTGTTCCAATATCGATGCCCTCTGTAGCATTAGCTTCAGGAATTAATTCTTCAATGCACACAAACATCATAGCGCCTGCTGCAAAACATAATGCAAATGGTAATATTCCATTTACTAGTGTAGCAAAAATAAAACCTAATAAAGCTGCAGGAATTTCAACGATTGCCGAAAACTGACCATACATTATTGCTTTAAAACGACTTTTACCACATTGATGCATTGGCAGTGAAATCGCTGTTCCCTCAGGGAAATTTTGAATTCCAATTCCGATTGCTAAAATCAAGGCAGGTAGATAGTTACCACTTTGGCATCCTGCAAACGCTACCCCTACAGCTAATCCCTCAGGGATGTTATGCAATGTCATTGCTAACATTAGTAACTTGTTTTTTGAATAATGACTAGGATTAATTCCTTCTTGAACATGTGACATCATATGTTCATGAGGGAGTAATTTATCAATTAACATTAACAATCCTACACCACAAATAAAACCTATTGGTACAATTAATAAATCTAATTTACCTGCGTTTTCAAGCTGCTCTTTTGCAGGTAGAATAAGCGAAAAGAATGAAGCTGCAACCATAATTCCTGCTGAACTGCCAAGAGCAATACAAACTAATTTTTTACTTGCATTTTTAACAAATAATACTAATGAAGCCCCTAAAAAAGTCATTAGCCAATTAAATGTAGCAACGATTAATACAATTATAAATGGACTTAATGATAATAAGTATTCCATCATTTCACCTCATTTATTAATATGCAATTATCATTATTGCTTCTAGGCATTTGTGTTGAGCCTTTTATAATAATATGATATTATTAAATAAATGGGGTGATAGATAGTGGAAGAAATGACAATTGCGATGCAAAATTATTTAGAGTTAATTTATGAGTTATCTCTAGATGGAAAAAAAGCACGTGTTAGCGATATTGCTAAACAACTTGGAGTTTCTAAGCCAAGTGTAAATAATGCTGTTGTAGTCTTGGCTAAAAATGGTTATGTAGATTATGAAAAATATGCTGATATTAAATTGACTAATAAAGGTAGAAAAACTGCAGAGTTTATTTGTAGTAAACATCAAACAATTAAGCAGCTATTTATTGAAGTATTAAATATTGATGAAAAAATTGCTGATACTGATGCTTGTTTGATTGAACATGTTATTTCTGATGAAAGTATCAAAGCTATGCAGGTATTTATGGAAAATTATCAAAAAAACAAACTGGATTAATAATTAGAGTGAATGTTTATTTTGGATGGAAGTATTTATAATTAAGAATATAAAGAACACTTCGAAGTAGAAGTGTTTTATAATATAGTTATATTTACTAAGATGTTATATGATAATTTTGATAAAATATTATTGAATTATCTATTAATAGTATAATTATTTATAATGAAATTGATAAATCAGAATTTACAGAGTTAGTGATTATATAATAAGCAGAAATTCCCCCCCAAAAAAAATCTAAATAATCTGATAATTTTAGTTACCAAAATTATCTATGTCAGACCATTGAAATAGTATATTTAGAAAATGAAAGGAATAGAAGAAAATGTCAATAATGTCGTATAGTCAACACTATTATAATTGTGTAGCAAACAACATTGAAGTTTATTTTGAGTACAATAATTCTGTGGTTTTTGATACAGGAAAAGAAACGATAACTAGTGATGGATGTAATACCTACAAGTGTAAGGAATTATCGGTGATTACTAAATGTGAATTGGAGCAATATGGTGGTCCATCAGAAACACATAGATATAGTAGAGGGGATAATTTAGTTATACAAGGAATAATTACTTTTTTTACAGGAAATCCGCTTACTGTTTACCATAGTAATAAGAGTTCTGGTGGTGTTACACCAATAGAATATGAGAAACAGGAGATTCATATAAAAATTGATGATGTGGATTATTCAGGTGATTTACTAATTATGTTAGATAGGCTGAATAAGGAACCAGAATTGATTATTACCTTGCTTGATAGATGGAGAAAAGCGATTTATTTGAAAGAAGAAAGCTACGATGCTGATTTGTATTATGATGAAGCAACATTGAGTTTTTTTCATATATTTGAGTTGTTTGGAGAGAGTATTGCTTACGAATTAAAAAGTAAACTTGAGAATAATATTGAAAGTATGCTGTACCAACATTTTAAATCTTATTACTATTCGGAGTCACAGACTAAACAGATGGTGGAACAGAATAGGAAGTCAGTTAATAGCCTTTTGATAGGGGATTTTCTTAATTTGGCTATTAAGGTTAAATATTTTTTGGAGAAATATGAGTTGTTGGATGATAATGTAGCCTTTTTTATAGACAACATGATTAAAGTTAGAAATACAATAGCACATGGAAGGATTACATATCAAAAGGTATTTTTGTGGCCATTATCCCCGTTTTTTAATTTGTCAAAAGATTCCTATGAAAATATAGAATTTCTTTTCTTTTTGTCAGCAGTAATGATTTCTAAATATATAGGCATAAGCTGTTGGGAAAAGGAATGGAATGAGACAAAAGAATTTTTAATGCCACCTAACCACATCATATCAGCTTTTCTAGAAAATAGTCTTGTAATAGACAATTTTAACTATGGTATGCTGGTACAGGGCAATAAATTTAATATTACTTGGCGAACATTATTCAATTATTATGTAAAGAAGCCTAAGAAAATGATAAGAGAATGTATGGAAGTCGCAATGAAAGATTCATTTGTGAATACGTCAATTGATGAGGATAATGCACCAGATATTTTTAATATATCAATTATTTTTGCTGACTCAGAAGATTCCGATATTAAGAAAAAAGCTATTGAGAATGTTAAAACTATAATATCAAATAGTTGGTATGGATGGTCAAATTTCAAAGATGCATATACATATTTGGATTTTTATTCTGTGATGGTTGTCTGGTATAAAGAGTTCTTACTCCAGAGAGAATATATTGAATGTAGAAACTTTAATTAAAGACTCACAATAATTGTATTATATTTATATTGTTAAATTATTAACAAATTCCGGTTTATAGAAGTGATAAAGTTTAGTGAAAATTAGAATTTGTAGAACTTAAATAACAATAGATTTTGGAGGTAGTATATGTGAACATATTGGAAGAAATTAAACAATTCGTTTTAGGAGTTTTTTATCATACACCCGAAGAACTTCTTAATGATGTAGAAATAGAAATGATAAAATCAAATGGTCTAATTCATTTTTGTAAAGCCGAAAGTGCTGAGAGTATTCTTAAAGAAGGAGTTAAGGGCAATTTACAAAAACCAATGCGAAGAAAAGAAAAAGGGTTTACATGGTTTTATATTAATGATGAAAAGAAATTTAACACAAATATTAACATCATTCATAAAAAAGGCTATCGAAAAAATTATGACAGTTATGTTGTGATTAAAGATCTTGAAGCTAGTCAAATAAAAAAATTGCGTATTAGACGAAAACTTGATTGTGCTGTGATTTATCCAGATAATTTGTTTACTAAAAACATGAAAAGTTATCTAATAAGTCAAGTAATTAAAAAAGAAGAATAGGTAATCAAAAAAGTCAAAAAATCCCAGTTTGTCAAACTGGAAAATTCTAATTTTACGAGGAGAAATATATGGACGAAAAATATAAATTAATAAAAAATGAATGTTTGAATTCAAATACAAGAAATCCAATTGAATTGATTTTAAGTATAATGAAAAAAGATTATATTAATATTCATGGACCTGAACATCATGTTTTAGATGGTTCCTGTTTTTTAACAACTATGCATAATGCAGGTGTTGAATTTGATTTAGATAAAGCATTAGATGAAATGATAGTTAGAGGTCAAAAAATGCCAGGGGCTACTTGTGGTCAATGGGGAATGTGTGGTTCTTCTGCTTCTGTTGGAGCAGCATTAGCAATTATTCATGAAACTGGACCTTTAAGTAATAATCAATATTACAAAGATAATTTGAGTTATGTGTCAAAAGCACTAGGAAAACTTGCTGATGTAGGTGGCCCAAGATGTTGTAAGAGAAATGCATTCTTATCTATATTAACTGCTATTGATTTTGTTAATGAGCAATATGGAATTGAATTAGCTAAACAAGAATTCAAATGTATATTTTCAAATAAAAATAAGCAATGTATAGGTATGAGATGTCCGTTTTATAAGGATGAAAGTAATGATTAAGAAATTAAAAGTTGTATTTGTATGTGTTCCTAATGCTTTAGAGGTTAAATTGTAAAAGTACAAGTAAGTCATTTTTTTGATATATCTGAATGCTATTTAGCGAAAACTGAAACAAAGTCATAAATCAATTAAGATGCTGTAAGTTGGTTAAATAAATTTATAGTATTGATTGTTTGCATAGAGAAGATTCTATTGGTGAAAAGGATGAGGAATTTAAGAGAGTTATAGAATTAAGTTAGGGAACATTAAATTGTAAAAAAATCTGATTTAATTGTTTTTATAGATGAAGGTGTGGATTAAATTACAATTATCATAGCATATAAAATAGAATATATCTTTGTTTCAATAATCTAATTTGTATTAAAAAAGACGATGCTTATCAGCAAGGTTTAGCTGAGTACATTGTCCTTTTTTAAGTTTAACTTGTTTATATTCGTATAGTTTTTTAATACCCAAAATCCAAGTATTCTTCAGTTGTAATAATTAAAATAGCTTTGTTTGTAACAATTCCTTTTTTGTTGTCAAATGTTTCAATTGGTGTATATTCAACTTTATCATGACGTTGAACTTCTTCATCATAAACATAATCAGCTTGTCTAAAGAAAATACCATCTTCATCATATTTAGAAATAGTTCCTAGTGCTTTTTGATTGTTGTAATGAACAACAGTTCCTTCAATTCTTTCAACATATTTATCAAGGTTATTCATAACTTTGTCATACATAATATCATATAACTCACTTGAATCATGATCAAGATATTTATCACCATAATTTTTTTCTGGAGTATATTCTTGATTGTTTTCTTGACAAAGTTTAGTAATAAAGGCATCAACGATTTCTATCAAGTCAGAATCATTAGTTCTTATTGTTGCTTCTTTTAAACGTAAATAAATTTCTAAATGATTAAAATTGTAACCATTTTCAAAGAATTCATATAGTAAATAAGCATTAGCTTCTTTAATGTTACCAATGTTAGCATTTGTTTTATAAAGAACTTCGTAGAAATTAATGTTACGGATACGATTATGTAAAGATAAGAAAACTTTTTTTGCTTCTTCAAATTGCTCTAATTCAACTAATGAACAAGCTCTTTGATAATTGATCCATTGCAAAGTATTAAAATGCCATTTTAATGGTAAAGATAAGGCATTGTTTGCTGTTTGTACACATTCTTGATGTTTTTTAGCATCATATAAAGCTTTTACCTTTAGTCTATAGTAACGTTCTTTTTTAGATTCAAATTCTTTTCCTTCAGAATTAGTAAATGGTTTATCATCTAATAAATTAGGATCCAATAGATTAAGCATTTCAATTAATTTTTCATAATCGCTAGATTTTTCACGTTGTAGATATTTAATTGCCCGATTTACAGATGGTTCCATTGGTGAATAGCGTTCTTGTTTACAGACATCTAAGATATCTTCAAGGACACTAAAGAAAAGTGTTTCATTTTCTTTTATTTTTTCATCATCAACATTGATAAATTTGTTGTAAAGAGCATAACCATATTGATTTAAATACCCTTTTAGGTTTGGACACTGTGACATAAATGTCTTTCCAACCTCAATTGCTTCTTCACTTTTTTCGCTTTTTTTCAATAATTTAATGTAGTCGTTAGCTTGAAAATCATTGAAAGAAGTAGGATCTTCACTAAATTTAGCATTGTATACCTCTAAGCTTTTTAATTCATTTTCATTCATAAAATCACCTCTGGTTAGTATTATAACATTTTTTTTAATGGTTTTGCAGTAGTTAAGTAATAAATTGTTTTGAAATAGAAATTTATATGTTATAATGGCTAAGATAATAGATGAGGTGAGAGAATGAGTAAACAAGTGTTTAGTATGGATTTTTATGGTAAAAATCTAAGTGTGGAAATTGGAGAATTAGCTAAACAGGCTAATGGATCTGTATTGGTAAGATATAATGATACAGTTATTTTATCTACTGTTGTAGCAGGGAAAGAACCAAAAAATGTTGATTTTTTTCCATTAACAGTAACATATGAGGAAAAATTATATTCTGTTGGAAAAATTCCAGGAGGATTTTTAAAACGAGAAGGACGACCTAGTGAACATGGGACTTTGACAGCTAGAATGATTGATCGTCCAATTAGACCATTGTTTGCAGATGGATTTAGAAATGAAGTACAAAGTGTTAATACTGTTTTGTCAGTTGACCAGGATGCGACACCTGAAATGACAGCGATGTTAGGGGCATCATTAGCTTTATGTGTTTCTGATATTCCTTTTAATGGACCAATTGCAGGAGTAAATGTTGGTTTAGTTGATGGTGAATTTATTGTAAATGGGACACCTGAACAATTAGAACATTCTTTAATTAATTTAGAAGTTGCAGGAACAAAAGATGCTATTAATATGGTTGAAGCTGATTCAAAAGAAGTTAGTGAAGAAGTAATGTTAGAAGCATTGTTGTTTGGACATGAAAAAATCAAAGAGTTAATTGCTTTTCAAGAAAAAATTGTGGAAGCTTGTGGAAAAGAGAAATTAGAAATTCCATTATTTGAATTAGATTCTAATTTAGTTGAGGAAATTGCAAATCGTGCTAAAGCTGAGATGGTTGCAGCAGTATCAATTCCAGGTAAATTAGAAAGATATGGGGCAATTGATGATTTAATTGCTCAAGTAACTGAGGAATATGATAATAGAGAATATGAAAATGAAGAAGTAAAAGCAGATATAATGAAACAGGTAGGAATCATTTTACATGATTTAGAAAAAGATGAAGTACGTCGTTTAATTACTGAAGAGAAAGTTAGACCTGATGGTCGTAAAATTGATGAAATTAGACCATTAGATTCACAAGTTGATCTACTTCCAAGAGTTCATGGATCAGCTTTGTTTACACGTGGAGAGACACAGGTTTTATCAGTTGCGACACTAGGTGCTATTGGTGAACATCAAAAGATTGATGGTTTAGGATTAGAAGATCAAAAACGTTTTATGCACCATTATAATTTCCCTCCATATTCGGTTGGTGAAGTAGGTAGAATGGGGGCTCCTGGACGCCGTGAAATTGGACATGGTGCTTTAGGAGAAAGAGCTTTGGCACAGGTTATTCCAAGTGAAGATGAATTTCCATATACAATTAGGGTTGTTTCTGAAGTATTGGAATCAAATGGTTCTTCATCTCAAGCTTCTATTTGTGCTTCAACAATGGCTTTAATGGCAGCTGGGGTACCGATTAAAGCACCAGTAGCTGGAGTTGCTATGGGGTTAGTTAAAAAAGGTGAAGAGTATACGATTTTAACTGATATTCAAGGTATGGAAGATCATTTAGGGGATATGGATTTTAAAGTTGCTGGAACAGATAAAGGTATATGTGCTTTGCAAATGGATATCAAAATAGACGGTATTACTAAAGAAATTTTGCAAGAAGCATTAGCTCAAGCTAAGGTTGCTCGTAAACAGATTATGGCTAATATGATGGAAGCAATTAGTTTACCAAGAGCTGAATTATCTCCATATGCTCCAAAAGTGCAAATGATGAAAATTGATCCAGATCAAATTAAATCAGTTATTGGACCTGGTGGTAAATCAATTAATGAAATTATTGAACAATCTGATGGAGTTAAGATTGATATCGAACAAGATGGTACTGTTATAATTTATCATTATGATCAAAAGGCAATTGATAAAGCGATAGCTTTAATTGAAAGAATCGTTAAAAAGGCTAAAGTTGGTGAAGTATATGATGGTAAGATTGTCAGAGTTGAAGATAATTATGCTTTTGTAAATTTATTTGATGGTACTGATGGTTTCTTACATATTTCTGATTATGCTTATGAAAGAACTAAGAAAATGGGTGAAGTAGTAAAACTTGGTGATGTTATAAAAGTTAAAGTTACTAAAGTTGATGATAAAGGTAAAGTAAATGTTTCAAGAAAAGCATTGCTTCCTAAACCAGTCAAAAAGGAAGAACCAAAAGCAGAATAATGAAAAAAATTATCCTTGCTAGTAGTTCTCCAAGAAGAAAAGAATTATTAGAATTACATAAAATTGATTTTATAATTGATTTTCAAACAATAGATGAGGTGTTAGATGAAAATCTAGCACTTCCTTTACGTTTGGAAAAATTAGCTTATCAAAAGGCTTTACCCATTTCTTCAAAATATCCTAAGGATATTGTAATTGGGGCAGATACAATGGTTTGTTTGAATAAACAAATGCTAGGTAAGCCAAAAAATCGCCAAGAGGCTTTTAATATGTTAAATATGCTGTCAAATCATACACAAACTGTTTATTCGGCAGTTGCTATTATTGATAATGGTAAAGTTGCAACTTTTTGTGATGATACAAAAGTAACATTTAAAAAGTTAACTGAACAAGAAATAAATGATTATTTGGATACTGATGAATGGCAAGGTAAAGCAGGTGCTTATGCTATTCAAGGAATTGGAAAATGTTTGGTTGCGAAGGTAGAAGGAGATATTGAAACAGTTATTGGATTACCAGTTAAAATTATTGAAAGATATTTAAATTTATAGTAAATTAAAAACATTTTTAATTAAATGTATAAATGATTTATAATGTAGCATATAGCGCCTTTATGTTTATTTAAGTATTTTTAAGTTTAGTATTTATTAATTTGCAGTACTTCCGTCAACGAATTATGATTAAGTAAAATATTGTAATATTATTATAATACTTCTAAGGTGGTAATTCTTTAAAATAGATGAAGTATTCCATCGATATAATTATTCAATCTATTGCAATTCATTTCAACTATTGTAACTTATAATATTTATAAGGAATGAATGAAAACGTATCTGGAAGTTAATTAGATCAAAAAAGTACATGTGCTGCCTAAGAAAGGAGACAAGATGGATAAACGGAAAAATAACTGGTCAATTCTTGGATTTGGCTGTATGCGATTCCCGATGAAAAATGGACATGTGGATATGAAAGAAACAGAACGTGAGCTGGCATATGCAATTCGTCATGGCGTAAATTATTTTGATACCGCTTATGTATATAGAGGAAGTGAGAAGGCGCTTGGCATACTGCTCAAAAAAAATCACTGGAGAAAAAAAGTAGAGATTGCGACAAAACTTCCTCATTATTTTATTCATACGCTGGATCATGCGAAAAAAATATTTGATGAACAACTTTTACGACTACATACGGATTACATAGATAATTATCTGATACACATGCTACCGGATATTCATGTCTGGGAAAAATTAGTGTGCATGGGTGTTTTAGACTGGCTGCTGGAGAAAAAGGCTTCCGGACAGATTCGAAGGATTGGATTCTCTTATCATGGCAATACACAGCAGTTTATGGAACTTCTGGACGCTTTTGACTGGGATTTTTGTCAGGTGCAGTATAATTATATGGATGAGAACAGTCAGGCAGGGCGCACGGGTGTCGAATATGCAGCAAAAAAAGGAATTCCGGTAATTATTATGGAGCCATTA
>OFGA01001870.1_pt1 | contig 13776 bp, 6 predicted proteins | sample 1521471 | NCBI WGS metagenome assembly OFGA01 (sample SAMEA3504086, study PRJEB24116) | mouse gut metagenome | biome: mouse gut; feature: mouse-associated habitat; material: faeces | place: Denmark | collected 2011
GGCTTTCGTCCATCCAATCGCAATCGGAGATGCACTTTTAAGAGTAAACTTAAGTCCATCAGGAGTCTTGACAATATCTTCTCCTTTTAAAAGTTCTACATTCCCAATTTCTTTTCCAGAGCCAAACATATGCGCAATTACAAAATCATTTCCTTCCATGCTAACATCCTTGCCTTGAGGATATTTAATAAAAAATGGATACCCCTCTTTGGGAAAATCAGCATTTGTAGCTTCGCGCGGCCAATCATTCCCTACTATCGCCTCTACATAAAATTCATAAGGTACCACGTTTAAGTATGAAAAAGCATTAGAATCAAGAAAAAGAATTCTTCTAGTCAAATACCTGCAAATTTCTTGGCTGATCTCTACTCCAGTTACGTCAAGTTTGTTCTTGTCGTCCTCCTTTAACCTGTTTTCAATTTCGTCACATAAAATTTTGGAAATCTTATTTTCTGTTTCTGCATCTAATTCAGGGTCTATTTCATTTGGTATTCCGTTTAACTCTATTTTAATTTCCGATTTTGTAAAAGCCTCCTTCGCCATATCACTGTCGGTCATATCCTTCATAGACGCAATAGCTTTAACAGTGGTTGTTTCATAAATCGGGAATTCACCTTCATATAGTTTACCCGTTTCAAGAAGATTCTTGCCATCGTTATTTCCATCCGTTGTATAATAAATCTTTGCTTCTTCATATCCTTCCGGAAGTCTGATTGAAACTGTGGTTGAGCCATTGAAGGGGCTTCCATTACTTGATATGATGGATGGCGTTTTTAATTTGGGTAAAACCTTGGTAAACGTTTCTGTGACCGGATTACTTGGATTTAATATATTGGTTTTATCCATAGCTATAGCTTTAACAGTAGTATCCTTCGTGATATTCACCGGTTCTGAATATCGTTTTGTCGGTTTTTTACCAGGTGTTATATCCGGCGGCTCTGTTCCATCTGTCGTTATGGTATAGTAAATCTCCCAATTATCCTGATCTTCGCTGGTCATTTGAAGCTTTGCGGAACGTATGAATTCATTTTCCTTTAATGTCTCATCCTCTAATATTGTTTCATCTTCATTTAACAAAGTCATAACAGGAGGCAACGCGTTTAATTGCGGCGCGATTCCTGTAAGTTCAACGTAATCACTTGCCTTATGAGTTTTTGTTGGTGCGTATCTTACATAACCTTTGTATTCTTTTGTTGATTCACAATCTTTTTTGAGATACGCATCTCCTATTGATGCGCCATCTTTCGGTAGAAAATTTTCATCTTTTGTGCCGGTAAAACTATATTGAAGACTTTTGCCATCTCCATATGGTAACAGAGCAGTAATCATCAAAGTCTTATCATCAGATTCAAACTTTAGCTTAGGCTCTTCATCTTCTTTAAATCCTAACTCAGCGAATGTTGGTTTATCACGGTCGAGAAGGTCAAAATATATCAGTTCTGTTTGACCGGTTTCACTTGATGGATTGCCATTGCCATCTATTGCGTAGGCAGCAAAGGTATGTTTCGATTTAGGATTAACTATAAACGTTGTCGTTCCTTCTGCCGTTTTCGTTTCTTCAATCTTTCCACTTTCATCCATCATCATGTAATTGTATTTATAATTATCTTCCCCACTTGATTCTACCTTCACAGTACAGATAAACTGTGGATTATCTTCGGTAACTCCGGTAACTTCGCATTTCGTAGGATCGACTTTAAGTTCAGGTGCATTTTTCGCTGTAATAGACGCATACTGACCATCTGGCAGTTCTCTTATAGTACCATCCGGCTGAGGATCAATCTTATAATTTTTCCCTTTCGGTTCTGACAATGTCACAGATGTAATTTTAACAGTCTTATAATCACCTACTTTTGATGTTTCATTCCCATTCTCGTCTAACACGACACCTGTAGCAGTAATACTGACATCATCAATAATATCTGATGATGTTATGCCTGATATATTGATATCAGGGGTTCCATCATATGGCTTAGATTCAACAGACAAAGCGTCCCAATTAAGAGATATAGGTTTTTCTGTAATTGTAAAAGTAACTTGTTGCTTTACTTCGCCGTCATAATTTCCTTTCCCGCTAAAGGTATAAATATAAGTAGCAACGTCAATAAGCTCGTCGTTAGGTTCTATATTTAATTCATAGTCAGTATCTTTATTCAATGGTTGGGCTTCATCCCCTTCAGCAGAGGCAGGTAATGTTACTGTAATCTTGGGCGAGAATGGCTTGCCATTATATTCTCCTGTTTCAAAGGGCTCTCCTGTTTCAGAAGTTAGGGCGACCTCGGCATTTTCAATAGATGCCGGAATAATAGAAAAATTTAACGGTAATCCGCCTACAATACTATCTGTATAATTATTGTTTATATCAGGCGATGCCGTAATCATCAATTTAGGTTGATCATTTGGAGGAACGTTTTTCGTAACATTTGTAGTATCCCCACTAACCGTTATAAAATAATTTTTCCCTTCAATTAATTTTTCATCACTATTCTTATCATAGGTTATAATTGGAGTTGGACGGACAGGCTTACCTGTATATCGTATATTTTTTACTGAAGCTTCATCTACCATATTCAAAGTAATTGGTTTTTTCTTCACCGTAATATTTTCAAGTACAATGTCCTTATATCCAGGTCTTTTGAACTTAACTACATATTTGCCCGCATCTCTAAGCGCAGACTCGTTACCATCGTCATCTATTGCTGTTGCCGTCCATTCTGTAGGCTGATCTATAATATAATATTGACCATTCGGAGCATCTTTATCTTCTCTCTGGGTTGGTAAAGGGAAAAATACTTTCGCCAGCAGATCTTCATTTTTACCAGGGTAGACTAGCTCTTTTCCTTGTATACTTTTTCGGATATCTTCTTCAGATAAAGTTACTCGTTGGTTTTGAACCTTAAGTTTACCGCCGTGAGATTCTAAACGATCAGGATCGATAATTGTTCCATTGCCTTTTATGGTACTACCTTCTTTTAATACAAACTTTTCACCTTGAGGTTTATCTTTAGTAGGTTCTTTTTTGTAAGGAATGGTTAAAGAACATCCCTCATTAACTTCTATAGTTTGTTCTTTGTTTACACCTATATCATTCTTTAAAATTGCATGGCCATGTACAATTCCCTTTTCTTGGTCTAAATCCCATTCAATCCCGTAGAAATTAGCCATTTGTGTAACATCGTTTTCGTCCGCACTGCCTTTATATATGCCATTAGTTATAATTGTAGCGCTTTTTTTATTTGATGATAAAACGCTACAGTTGATGCCATGGGTTCTTTTTGCTAAAGCACTTCCAGGTGAATTATTCCCACCCTTGGCAGTAATTATATCTGTATTTGTATCACCAGAAATTATAACTGTCCCTTTTGAAGAAGAACATCCACCACCGCATCCTATGCCAGAGCCAGCATTATTGTCTGAAATACCGTCTGTAACAGTTGCATCTCCGCCTTCTGCGTCAACTGTACCACCTGTTATTTCAATAGTTCCTGCTGATCCCATAGGACCGCCGCCAATACCTGCACAACTTTTCCCGCCCTTAACAGTAATATTACCACTATTGATGGTGATGTTTCCGGCGCAACCTTTGAAACCATCAGCTCCAATACCTGCTCCTCCTACTTTAGCTTCAACAGCAAGAGAGCCGTCTCCACCAATATTTAGCGATGCAACTTTTTTGTCGGCTGACATAACTTTAATTCCAGCACGTCCGTCTCCACTTTTTAATATATTATCACCTGTTAAAGTAAGATTTACCACCGCATCCCCTTGAATTTCAAAAGGGCATAAACTAGAATAGTTCTCACCATGGATTTCAACATCTTCCAAAATTATATCATGTATACCACTCTCTACAATGATGATATTGGGCTTGGTTGCACCCATTTCTTTTCCTGTGATTAGATGTCCTGGGCACTCTGTTTCCTGACTGCCTGGGCATGGATTTGTACCGGTATTACTGATTATGACATCTCCGGTGGCAAGTGAATGTTTATAAAAAGGTTCCGTTGAACTTCGGGCAATATTTTTGTTCCCATTAACAAGATTCTGGGATTGATTGATATCGCTAGCCATAACAGTAGATGCTGCTGGAACTGAAAACATCATCACACCCGCCACTAACGGAACCGTCAGTGATAGTAATTTCTTTCTTCGCATCATATCTAATCCTTTCTAAAATTTATCATACTTTAGTACCTGAGATCTATTGGACAAATGGAATTTTGACGTATAGTTCTTAAAGACAAGCTGTATTTATCTTAAATATGTCAAAAAAGGTCGAAGGAATTACATTGACAAAGTTTTGTTTATATAGCATTATAAATACAAGGGGATGCGATACCCCCCACATCTATTGCGGCACTTTGTTTAGACACCACCATATGGAGGATATGGCATGGAGATGCTAAAAGGAAGCATGGAAACACTCAGCGCCATGCAGATTACTGCAGATATAGAGGGATTAGATATTCAGAGTAAGACAATCCTGCGGAACAAAGAGATACTGGCAGTAATCCTTCAAGGAACAATTAAGGAATACAAAGGATACAGCCGGAAGGAAATTGCAGAATTCATAGAAGCCAATTCTATTACCACTGAAAAAGAAGTTTCGCCTGGCAGAACCAACACACAATTCAGAGGCGACAATGCAGAATTCATTCATCTAAATGAGAAAACATCTACTTTTGATCTGGCGTTTCGTGCCAAGAACCCTCAGCTTTCAACTGAAACAATAGAGATTAATCTACATATAGATGTAGAACCACAGAAAACATACAAACCAGGTTATCCTATCGAGAAACGGGGAATGTATTACCTTGCACGGCGTTTATCTTCCCAGTTATCTTTAGCTATGGAAGGAACAGACTATAATCAGCTTGAGAAATGCTATGGAATCTGGCTTTGCATAGATGATATTCCGCCGGAAGACCGCTACAGCATATCGGTTTATGAAACTATAAACACGGAGAATACGGCTCTTAATGAAGTTGCAAAAGAAAATTATGATTTGATGACGTTAGTGGTTATCAAACTGGGCAATAAGGTGTATAATGGAAATAAAGAAGATGAAGGATACGAACTCTTACGTTTTCTGAATGCAATTATGTATCCGCACAAAGAAGATTTTATGGCTACAGTATCGGAATACATTGATTTTTCTGAGAATGAGGAACTTTGGAAGGAGGCAGCTCATATGGGGAGTTGGGCAGAAAAGATACATCAGGAATTAAAAGAAGAAATGAGAGAAGAAGTAACCAATGAAGTAAGGAATGAGCTTATTGAGGAAGTGAGAAATGAGGTTACTGAGAAGATGACGAATGAAATCACTGAAAAAGTGACGAATGAAGTTACTGAGAAGGTGACGAATGAGGTTACTGAGAAGGTGACGAATGAGGTTACTGAGAAGGTAACGAATAGAGTTGTAGAACAAGGAATACAAGCAGTAATTCAAGATAATCTGGAGGAACAGGTTCCGAAGGAAAGAATTGTCAATAAACTTCAAAAGTTTTTTGCCCTAACAGAAGAAAAATCCGAATTTTATTATACAAAATTTGCAGGTAAAGTATTTTAAGAAAGCGTTCCTCAAAGGATGATGTCTGGCAAATCTACCTACAATTTACCAGACATCATTTTCTTAACTTCTTACAGTTCGTATTACATATCTTCGATTCCAGCCTGGATTTCCAATTCCTTAAGATGTTTTAGCAGAGCTTTTTTCGAGTTTTCCGGCAGACGTTGGTATCGAATCATAAAATCAATCCCTTCGTTGTTCAAATTATGGGATTCGTCTGCTGTGGTATAAGCAGACTCGCCGTCCTCAAGAAGTTCGTCCATAGACACATGGAAAAGTTTGACAAATGCTGACAGCTTGTCGTAAGAGGGCTGTCGATTTTTTGATTCATAACCTGCAATCGTAGAACGGGAAAGATTCACACATTCTGCAACATTCTCCTGTGTCATTTTGTTCTCAAGACGTAATGCTTTAAGTTTCTCAGCAAAAGCCATACGTTCTCCTCCTTTGTATTTTGGTGTTAATTGTTATCTCTTGGTATATTTTACCAAACGTGTCATTAAAGAACATGTATTGTTCCTATACGAAACTGTAGTTTTCGCATTTCCCTAGTATTATATGGTAAATGCCTTCATAAATATCATCTCCCCTTCCGTTTTAGTCGTAGAATAACATCAATTTTTTAATATTATCAGTCTTTTTTTGTAAAATAGGGTGTTCTACACTAAAAGATTAAAGTGTTTTATCGTTAGTAACTTTTGAATGTCTGAAAAGTATATTTTTCGTCAATCTTCTACAGACTATATTAAAAAGAAAAATAATGGAGGCGTAAGGTATGGATAAACAGACAGTTACACTTTTGAAGGAATGTAATGCGGGATGTAAGATGGCAATCAACAGCATGGACCGTCTTAAGGATTTTCTTATGAATGCAGAATTAGAGCAGACTTTAACGACATGCAAAGAGCAGCATAAGAAGTTGGAAGAAGAATCCTCAAAGCTGCTCAAAGAAATGGGAGAATGTGAGCAGCAGCCTGATAAGATTGCATCCGCATTATCATGGATTACAACTGAGATGAAACTGATGATTAAAGATGACAGCGCTCAGATTGCCAAACTTCTTATGAATGGCAGTAATATGGGGATTCAATCCATCAGTGAATGTATGAATAAATGTCCTGACGCATCACATGAAAGTATGAGCCTTGCAAAAAAGCTGGTGAAATGTGAGGAAAAACTGATGGAGGACATGAAGAAGTATCTGTGAGCGTCACTAAATACTGAAAAGTTATTGATGACATTTAAAAATGTGGGGATTAAGAGAGGGTTACATTACAGTGAAGCCCTCTTTTTTGCTGTAAATATATCTTTCACATAAAACTTTAAACATCTGCGTAAGTTGTATAATCAAAATCCTTTTTTGGACGATATATTATAAGACGCTCTTTTTAGGCGATACGGGGCAGAATCTAAAATGTATCATGGAAAGAGGTGGGTTTGCGTTGGAGGTAGAGAAATATTACCGGAATACCGGTGCTGATATCTGGAAAAAACCTAAAAGAAGGAATAGGGGGTGGAACGTATGCTCAGATGGATGAGCGTTGGTATCAGAGTGTATTTCCGGATATAACTAGTGTAAAAAACTTTTATAATGTCAGATATTTCAGACAATCTATGTGAATATAATGACATTAGAAGCGAAATTTTCCATATATGAGTATACCAGATCAGGTACAAAGTCGTTGAACTTACTGGGAAATTGAAGTATACTTATATAAAGGTCGATCTAACGGTCAAAATTCCATTTTACCGATAGATTTAACGATTTGATAAATTTTTAGAAAGGATATTATATGATGGGAAGGAAAAAGTTAAAATCATTGGCCGCATTTTTGGCGACGATGTCGGCATCATTTTTTATACCATTAGTTGCGAATGCAGATGACTGTATTTCCATTTCAGCAACAGAATGTATCAACGGATGTCAAGGGCATGAGATAACTTCAAATGATGGCGGCAAGCGTATTCAGGTATCAGGCGGCCGTCATACGATTACGCTTAATGGTGTAACTATTGATCAGTCGTCTGTTGCTGATACTGACAAGTATTCTGCTTTTGATATTACGGGAGATGCAACTATCGAATTGATTTTGGAAGGTGCTAACAAATTAAAAAGTCCTGATGGATTCGCAGGACTGCATATCCCGTCAGGGTCACATTTGACAATTAAAGGGGAAGGTAGCCTGGAGGCTATAGGCGGTAATAACGGCGCAGGAATTGGTAGTCAGGGAATTGATGGCGCTTCCGGCGAAGTTACCATTGCGGTTGCAAAAACCAGTACCATTACTGCTACCGGCGGTCTTGCAGCGGCAGGTATTGGCGGCGGGCAAGGCGGAGGCTGTGGTAAAGTTACTGTTGAAAGCGGCAATGTGAATGCAACTGGCGGGAATGGATATGAGGTTACTAATTCAGCGACTGGAGATGTAGTAGGCAAGGTGGCTGGCGGTACGGGTATCGGAACTGGCGGAGGAGGAGTCGGCGGAGGAGAGATAGTCCTTAAGGGCGGCGAAATAACTGCTATAGGCGGATTCTCTGATACGGCTGACGATAATTCGCAGCGTGCAGGTATCGACTGTCAGAAGTTATCTTCTGCAGGAGGAAGCGCGAACCTCTATTCTAACAGTCCAATATCTGCTTCAACGAATATAGATGAGTTTAACGGCGTCGTGTGGCAGCAGAGAAAAGACACGACAGGCCAGTATACGACAGTATCTGGTATGGCTTATGGAAAAGCTGTTTTGGATAAAACTATAGGTAGTCTTACTCTAACGATACGTCCGGGATGTTCTTTGACGATTCCAGCCAATACCAATGTTAGTCTAGGCGCGGGAGGCTCGATATTGGGAGATAAAACTACAAGTATTATTAATGCAGATCAGCTTATTGTAAACGGGGCTGCATATTTATCTCCTGATGTACAGAAAAAGGTTACATTGGATAAAAAGGATATTGTAGTAACCACGCCCAATCTGGTATATACAGGTAAGAGCTTAGGCCATACCGACAAGAATTCCAAAGAGGAAGTTTATACTATAACATCACCAAGACACACCAATTCGTCAACATATATTGTGGATGAGACGGGATGGAAGGTCACATATTCAAGAGGCGGCATTGAAGTAGATGAAATTAAGGAAGCGGGAGAATATCGAGTCACATACAGTAATACAAATCCCAACACAAATTACAGTAATTTCTCTTTTGATGTTATCGTTGGTAAAAGACAGCTCGAAAGCAGCATGGTTAAAGATATAGACGATGTGATGTTCACCGGAAGTCCGCAGCAGCCTAAGGTGACATTAATGTATAACAACAAGGAGCTTGTTGAAGGTACAGATTATCAACCGCTTACAGCAGGCAGCTATAGCAATAACGTAGAAGTTGGAGATAACACAGCGACTGTTAAGATTCTTGCTTCACAGAATGGTAATTTCCTTGGTGAGCTCGAAAAGAAATTCAGCATCAAACCCGCAGTTCTTTTAGAAGAGAATGTAACAATCACTCCTGAGACTACTGTATATAACGGGAAAAAGCAGGAGCCTACAATCCAGGTGCTTCTTGAAGATGGCAGCGAGATGGATAAAGATAATTATACGGTTACAGCTTCAACTGATAACTTTACCGATGCTACCGGCTCTGAGCCGATTGTATTTACTATAGAAGGAAAAGGTAATTTCTCAGGTAAAATAACCAAGAACTATACTATCAGTGAGGCGCCGTTGACGATTACAAAGATTAAACCCAAGGATCGTCAATATAATGGTTCCAAAGAAGTCGAGATTGAGGAAGTACAATTTACAGGGCTCTTAGGAACGGATAAGCCGAGTGATATTACACTTGAATCAAAGGGGCTCGTTGAAAGTGAGAATGTGAATGAGAGCGGATACAGCACGATTACGTTCGACGAATTCAAGCTTGGAGGCGAAAAGGGTAAGAATTATGTAGTTCAATCTCCGCTTCCAGGAGAAGCAATCGTTCTGGATAAGCCGGTAATTATCAGTCAGGCAGACGCGCCTGCTACGCCTGATATTAAGTGCACATATGAAGTAAGCGCTACTTATCCTGGCAAATTTGTTGGAACAATGTCAGTCGCAAATGCCGCAGACGGCGCTGAATATCAGTATAGATGGAAAGCAAAAGACAGCGAGGAATTCACCGAATGGCAGACTGATAATGTCTTTGATAACATTGTTCCAGGTGAAACATGGATTGTTGAAGCACAATCCGTTGGTAATGAAAATATAAAGCAAAGCGAGATTGGCCAGGCGGAAATAACTTTTGAAAAACTTACAGAAAGCAGAGTTCCAGAAGGAATTACCATGGAATTTGCTTTGAATAAGGATGGAGAGACATACACGGCAACAGTTCTTCCAGAATTGCCGGAGTTAGAGTATTTTATCGGTAAGTCGGATGAAGTTCCAGGTGATGATGATTATTTGTCTGCTGAATCAGGACGGAATCCTCATATGAAGACAGACTGCGAAGCAGCTACTGAGTACACAGCTTATGTAAGATTTAAAGAGACAGCTACTCATAAAGCAAGTGAGCCGACTAAGGTTACTGGTGTTACAGAGACATTAGTTGTAAAAGAGCCAACCATATCGCTGGTTAGAAATGAGAGCAGCGATGAGAGCGACAATAAAGGTGATGCTAATAATGAAGACAGTAACGAGGAAGCTAACGCAAAAGAAAGCAGCGCCGACGACATTACTTTAAATGATAACGAATATCTTGAAACTGGTAAAGTAAAGATAACATGTAAGACAAAGGGAGCAACCATCTACTATACCACAGACGGTACAGATCCTACAGACCAGGACAATGAGTATACGGGACCTTTTGAGATTAGTAATAAGGGTGAGACCACCATTAAGGCGTTTGCCATAAAGGATGGACGGGAAGATAGCCCGACTGCATCTGCTACATTTATAAGAAGACTGTTGAATGTAGAGACACCTATCATTACACCTGAAGACGGAGAGTCATTTACAGGTTCGACTCTGGTTACGATTGAGTGTCCGACAGAAGGCGCCGATATCTATTATACAACGGATGGAAGCGATCCGGATCCGACGAACAAAAAGCAGAAGTATAAGGAGCCTTTCAGGATTAATACATCAACAACGATTAATGCTATTGGCGTAATGAAGGATATGGACCCCAGTGAGATGGCAACGTCTTCACTTGAGAAGTTAGAGAGTACGGTGAATGTATATTCCAGCCTTATTTCATTTGCTACAACCGGCGAAGATGCGCAGAATAATCCGATTTCAGATGAATTGATGGAGAAGCTGGGAACCAAGGACAAGAAAGTTGCGAGCGAATCAATCGTTGCACAGTTGACCTCAGAGCTTTCTGTTATTGGAAGCAATGGCGACTTCACATATGACAGGATGAGATTCTATGATCTTGTATTGAAAGTCAAAGTAGACAGCGAGCCTCTGCGTGACGCAACTGCTGATGATTTCTCAGAAGGCGGACTTACGGTTACTGTACCGTATCCGGAAGGCACCAGCCTTGAAGCTAATGATTTTGCTATAGCGCATATGTTTGGCTCTGGAGAAAATACAGGAAAGATAGAAACCTGGCAGAATATAACCGTTACTAAGACTCCAAGCGGACTGCAGTTTACTGTTACAAGCGCATCACCTCTTGCGATTGCCTGGACAACGGCCGTTCCAAACGGACCAAACAGCAACAATGTAAGCGGTGGAGATAATGTTGTGGATCCGGATGATCCGAATGGAGATGGTCAAGGAGACAACCAGGGAGATGGTCAAGGAGACAATCAGGGAGATGGTCAAGGAGACAACCAGGGAGATGTTACTGTAACTGCGAATCCAAGAGATGGAGGCACAGGTGACGGTACCACTACTGATAATTCAAATGGAACAGGTACAGGAACAGGTGCAGCAGCCGATGCTGTTAAATCTGCCGCAGCTTCACTTCTGCCGAAGACAGGAGATACCAGCAAACTTATTGTATGGGTTGTTCTTGCGGTCGCATGTGTGGCCGTCATAGTAGGCATACAGATAAAGTCTAAAAAGGGAAATAGAAAGAAGTAGTAAGATAATTAAAAAAAGGGGTGTCGGAAGATAAATATTTTCCGATATCCCTTTTTTATATGCTGTATTTTAGAATAAAACTGTGTTAATATAAAAAAGAATAGAACATAAGTACACCTAAGTGTACACCCTAATGAATGCTGCCTGGCATACCCTAAAAATTATGTACGACGAAAAATGTGAGGAGGTAGAAGATGGGCATCTATTTGAATCCAGATAACAGTAAGTTTGAGGAAGCAGTAAACTCTGATATGTACATTGATAAGACGGAATTGATAGAATACACGAATTCGGTTCTCCACACAATGCAGCACAATGTATGTGTGAGCCGTCCGCGACGTTTTGGAAAGTCGCTTGCAGCGAACATGCTGACAGCATATTATAGCCGTGGCTGTGAGTCCGGAGAGTTATTTTCAAAATACAAGATTGCCAAGAGCGCTAATTTTAGAAAGCATTTAAATCAATATAATACTATTTTTTTAAATATACAGGAATTTTTAAGCAGGAGCAGCGATATTTGGAATCTGATTGAGCGTATAAAAAAAATTGTCATAAGAGATTTGAAAAGGGCATATCCGAATATCGCTTATTTTGATGATACTGATTTGGTTGAATCTATGCAGGATGTTTACGCAGAGACAAAATGTCCATTTGTGGTCATTATCGACGAGTGGGATTGTATTTTCCGAGAATATAAGATGGAGCAGGATGCGCAGGAAATATATCTTGATTTTCTGAGGGACTTATTGAAGGACAAGGGGTATATCTATCTGGCTTATATGACGGGAATACTTCCGATTAAAAAGTATGGAACCCATTCTGCCTTGAATATGTTCGATGAATTTTCCATGACCAATCCCGGGCCGCTGGCTTCCTACGTGGGATTTACGGACGAAGAAGTAAGAGAGTTATGCTCTGTTTACCAGATGGACTACGAAGAAGTGCAACGCATGTACGACGGTTATTGCTTTGAAGGCACGACCCACATCTACAGCCCCCGCTCCGTAGTGAGCGCCATGCTCACCAGAAGCTACGATAATTTCTGGAATAAGACCGAGACTTTTGAAGCTCTCCGGGATTACATCATCCTGAATTTCAAAGGGCTGAAAGACATCGTTACCCAACTTCTTGCCGGAATACGCAAGAAAATCAATACCACAACCTTTACCAATGATATGACCACATTTTCCTCTGCGGACGACGTCCTTACCTTATTAATTCATCTTGGATATCTAGGATATGATTTCAAAACAAAAGAAGTCTTTATTCCCAATTCCGAGATTGCGTCTGAATTCTGCAATGCAGTTGAATCTGCGGGATGGGATACGGTGGCTGATGCAGTGAGGAAATCGGACGAGCTGTTAGAGGCGACCATACGCCAAGACCCTGACGCCGTAGCCGCTGGCCTTGAAACAGCGCACATGGAGACATCCATACTGACTTATAACAATGAAAACGCCCTCTCCTGCACGATTGCTCTTGCCTATTACAGTGCAAGGGAATATTATCTCTCTTTCAGAGAGCTTCCCACCGGGAAGGGTTTTGCCGATATTGTATACATTCCCCGAAAAAATCATCCTGAGAAGCCTGCCCTTGTGATTGAACTGAAATGGGATAATTCTGCGGCCGGCGCAATCCAACAGATTAAAGATAAATGCTATGTGGAGTCCCTGGCAGATTACCGCGGGAATCTGCTTCTTGTAGGTGTCAGCTATGACCCTAAGACGAAAAAACACCAGTGCTGCATTGAGCCCTGGCAGATACCGCATGTGGGAGCGGCCGCAAAATAACGTATTGTACACATAAGAAGTGGTATTTCAAGAAAGCAGGTGAGAGATATGCCAAGTAGTTTAGAAATTGCCAAAAATGCCATAGATAACTTTAATAAAATACAACGCTATATGGTATTAGCAAAAGACGAAAACGCTGAGAAGACATATGCAGCGTTAAAGGAAGAGTATATTTCTTTGAAAGCAATCCTTAACATTGCAGGAGTGAACCTGTCAGAACTTGACCGGATTAATGCGTAGGCTTTTGCAAAATCATGGATTTTATATTATACTTTTCTATAGGAATTAATTGTAAACGAAAGGAGACGAACTATTATGAAATATGTAATCCTCGGCGGCGTTGCCGCAGGCA
>OFGA01001871.1_pt1 | contig 13767 bp, 10 predicted proteins | sample 1521471 | NCBI WGS metagenome assembly OFGA01 (sample SAMEA3504086, study PRJEB24116) | mouse gut metagenome | biome: mouse gut; feature: mouse-associated habitat; material: faeces | place: Denmark | collected 2011
AATTAATATATCTTCACCACATATTTCTCGACATTCTTTTGTAGCACGAACAACATCTTTAATTGATGTTCCACTTCCTGGGTTGCCACCTAGTATGATAAAAGAAACACCCCATTGTTTTGCTTTTAAAATATTCTCTTTTGAATACATCATACATGAAAGATCATACATTTTAGGAGAAGTTAAATCAACATTTTCTCCTGGACAACCCATATAAATACCAACTGGACGTCCTCCAACTAATTCTTTTAAACCCTGATAATCATATCCTTGCATTCCTGGACAACTTGCTGGATTTGAAAAATCAAATCCATTTAATAAAAACATATCAGCTCCAAAAGCAAACATTAACTCTGTACTTGTGCAATTAGGAAACAATATTGGATTTTTTAAATATGTTTGTCCCATTAAAACTCTACCTTCAGATTTTAAAATTGATTCTCTTAATTCACGACCTGTATATGTAGATATTTTTGAAGGTTTTGCACTCATTAATCTTATAACATTCTCATGTAATTCCATTTTATTATTCCTCCATTTTCATATACATTCATTTTACAATAATTTTATATTATTTTCTATGGAACAACTCGTCATAAAATATGCCATTACTATTCAAAAGAACTTATATTTTTAAGATTTACATCCCTAATACTATTCCTATTACTCTAACGAGTAAAGCTCCTATCCATGCAATCATACATTGTCCAACCACAACACAAATTGCCCATTTTCCTCCAAGTTCCCTCTTAATAGATGCTATTGCAGCAATACAAGGTGTATAAAGTAAACAAAAAACAAGTAAACTCATTGCCGCTAGTGGTGTAATTGAAGATATCAAACATGATGTTGAGCCATAAAGTATAGATAAAGTTGACACAACACTTTCCTTTGCCATAAATCCTGTAATCAATGATGTTGAAATTCTCCAATCACCTAAGCCTAAAGGCATAAAAATAGGTGTAAGCCATCCTGCTATCATTGCAAGAATACTATGATGTGAATCACTGACAATATTCAATTGTAAATCAAAAGTTTGTAAAAACCATATAAAAATAGTTGCTATAAAAATAACAGTAAAAGCCCTTTGTAAAAAATCTTTTGCTTTTTCCCACATATGCATAATAACATTTTTAGCTGTAGGAATACGATAACTAGGTAACTCCATAACAAATGGAATAGGATCACCTGGAAAAATTGTTGATTTCAATAACAAAGCTGAAACTACAGCAACCAAAATACCAATACAATAAATTGTAATCATAACCAAAGGTGCTTTAGTACTAAAAAACGCTGCAATAATCATCCCATAAATTGGTAATTTTGCACTACAAGACATAAATGGTGTTACAACTATTGTCATTTTACGATCACGTTGTGATGATAGTGTTCTTGATGCCATGATTGCAGGTACTGAACAACCAAAACCAATCAACATTGGAACAAAAGATTTTCCTGATAATCCAATTTTTCTTAATAATTTATCCATTACAAACGCAACTCGAGCCATATATCCACTATCTTCAAGCATTGATAAAAAGAAAAATAGTACCACGATTAAAGGTAAAAAAGATAATACACTGCCAACTCCTGCAATGACTCCATCTTGTAATAATGAAATTAACCAAGGTGCAACCTGATGATTAGTTAAAAAATCAATTATTGTTTCACCAATAAAATTCACCCCTGTTTCCATTAAGGATTGTAATGGAGCCCCAACCACATTAAAAGTTAAAAAGAAAATTAATAACATCACCGTAATAAAGATAGGAATTCCAAAATATTTATGAGTTAAAAAAGCATCAATTTTTTCTGATCTTACTTGTCCTGCAGTTTCCTGTTCTTTAAATACAGTTTGGCTAGTAATATTTTCAATAATTTGATAACGCATTTCAACTAAAGCAGCATCTTTATCAAGACCTTCTTTTTCTTCCATATCCTTAATAATATGCCCAATAATGTGCAGCTGCTGATTATCTAATTTTAACAGTTTGATTATTTCAGGATCACTTTCAATTACTTTAGTAACTGCAAAACGTTTAGGTAAAGCTGCTTTTAAAGCATTTTCCTCAATTAAATGATTAATTGAATGAATTGCTTTATGAATTTCACCAGTACATAAATCTAAATGTGAACAATTTTTTTCATTTAAGGTTACATCAATCGCCTCTATCAATTCTTCAATCCCTTCATTCTTACTTGCTGAAATGGGAATTACTCGAATTCCTAATGCATCTTGCAGTCCCTCAACATCAATACAATTGCCACTATTAATAACTTCATCCATCATATTTAAAGCTAAAACCATTGGCATATTTAATTCTAGTAACTGCATTGTTAAATATAGATTTCTTTCAATATGAGTTGCATCAACAATATTAATAATCCCTTTAGGAGAATCCTTTAAAACAAATTCACGTGTAACAATTTCTTCTTTAGAATATGGAGACATAGAATAAATACCTGGTAAATCAGTGATAAGAGTATTATGAAAACCTTTGATACTACCATCTTTTCTATCGACAGTAACACCAGGAAAATTTCCTACGTGTTGATTAGAACCAGTCAATTGATTAAATAATGTTGTTTTTCCACAATTTTGATTTCCAATCAAAGCAATTGTTTTAGATATCATTATTTACCACCTCAATTTCTATCATTGCAGCATCATCTTTTCTAATTGTTAGAACATAACTGCGTAAATATAATTCAATCGGATCTCCCATTGGAGCAACTTTGCGAACCTTTACAATCGTTCGTGGTGTTAATCCCATTTCCAACAAACGTCTACGTAATAATCCTTCCCCACCAACTATAGTAATTTTCCCACTCATCCCAGGTACTAATTCATCTAATGTCATCTTCTACCTCCTATAATTCATACTTATGTATTGTTTAACTATTCTAACATTACAAGAAAATCACAAGATATTCACAAATTGTGACTTTCTACTACTTATCATCATAATATATGTTAGAGCCTTTATCATATTCCCGATTGTTAATCTTTTATAACTGTAAATGTTCTCTGTGCTAGATTATACACTAAATCACAAAAAGTTTAAAGCCTCTAACATTATTTATGACAAATAAGGACTGAATTTTCAGTCCTTATTTTAAAATACGCATTGAATTTAAGATGGCAATCAAAGTTACACCAACATCTGCAAATACTCCCATCCACATATTTGCACAACCAAACATTGTCAACAAAAGAACTCCAATCTTGATAATTAATGTGAAAATCACATTTTGTTTTAAAACTTTATTTGTCTTTTTAGAAATTGAAATAGCTTCACCAATCGTAATAATATCATCATTCATTAAAACGATATCAGCCGCTTCAATTGCAGCATCACTACCAACACCACCCATGGCAATTCCTAAATCAGCTCTTGCAAGTACTGGAGCATCATTTATTCCGTCCCCAACAAACGATAATCTAGCACCTTGATTTATTAAATTTTCAACTTGCATCACTTTATCTTGTGGTAATAACTCACTATATACTGTATCTATTCCAATTTTCTTTGCTATATCTTTAGCAACCTCCCTGCGATCACCTGTTAACATAACTGTATTTTGAATTCCCGCTTTTTTCAGACGTTTAATTCCTTCAATAGTTGTGTCTTTGATTTTATCAGCAACAACTATATTACCTAAATATTTTCCTTGACAAACAATATGAATGACTGTTCCAACTGTTAAAGGATTTTGAACTTGTATTCCTAAGCCTTCAATATAAGACTTATTTCCCAAGTTATACAATTTTTCATCAATTTTCACTTCTATTCCTTTACCTGCAACCTCTTTAAAATCACTTATTCTTTTTTGATCAATAACTTGTCCATATTTTTTTACAACACTTTTAGCAATAGGATGATTTGACATACTTTCTCCATAAGCACCTAACATCAATAAATCATCTGAACCATTTATTTCAATAACCTCAAAGCTTCCTTCAGTAAGTGTTCCCGTTTTATCAAAAACAACAGTATCAATATCTTTTAATAGTTCAAGATAATTACCGCCTTTAACCAAAGCCCCCATTTTACTTGCTTTACCTAAACCAGCATATAAACCTAATGGAATTGAAATTACTAATGCACAAGGACAAGACACAACTAAAAATGTCAATGCTCTATATAGCCATTCCAAAAAAACAGCATCTTTAAAAATAATCATTGGAATAACTGCTAGAGCAATAGCTAAAAAGACAACTGTTGGAGTATATATTCTCGCAAAACGTGTAATAAATTGCTCAATTGGAGCTTTTTTACTAGCAGCATTTTCAACTAAATCAAGAATTTTTGATACAGTTGAATCTTCATAAGCCTGAGTTACTTTAATATTTATGATTCCAGTCAAATTAACTACCCCAGCTAATACTTCATCACCAATACTTACATTTCTTGGTAATGTTTCACCTGTTAAACTAGAAGTGTCTAAAGTACTTTCACCCTTTAACACCATTCCATCAAGAGGAACCTTTTCTCCCACCTTAATAACTATCTCATCACCAATCTTAATTTTTTCTGGAGCAACTTTAATAATATCATCTCCAACTATAAGATTAGCATAATCACTTTTCAAATCCATTAATGAGCTAATAGAAGTTCTTGTTTTATTAACAGCATAAGCCTGAAAAATCTCACCAACTGAATAAAACAACATTACTGCAATAGCCTCTTTATAATCACTGATACAAAAAGCACCAATAGTAGCAATACACATAAGAAAATTTTCATCAAAAATTTCACCACGGCCTATATTTTTTAAAGCTTTTAAAATTACTTTATATCCTACCAGTAAATATGCAATTCCATAAATTAAGGCATCAAATTCAAAATCACCAACAATAATAGCAATAATATATATTAGTGTACCAATAATTAATCCAAGATGATCTTTACAAACAAATAATCGAGGCTTTTCTATTACTTGTAGTGTATCTTTAAGTGATAAAGTAACACCGTCTTCAACTTGATCAACCACTTTTTGGATTTGTTTTAATAATTTGTTTTGATCAATAGAATCTTTGGGTTTGACTTTTAAAGTTTCAGTTGAAAAAATAATCTGAGCTTTATCAATTTCATTCATTTTATTAATTGCTTGTTCAACCTTCATAGCACAATTAGCACAATCAAGACCACTTATCTTAATATTAATACCTTCTTTTAAATCATCATGCTTAATTGTTTCAATACCATGATCATGTCCACAACTACAATTTTCATGCTTATGATGATGTTTATGATCATGCTCACAGCTACATTTATTATGATTATGATGATGTATTTTATCATCATGAAATTCATTTGATAAGTTAATCACTTCCACATCAGGTTCAACGCTTTTTACTGTTTTAATAAGTAACGCTTCATCAAATGAATCATCGATTGTTTCAACAAACATTTTTGTAGTTGCAAAAACAACATTACATTCTTTAATTCCTTTTAAATCACTTACTCGCTCTTGAACTTTTTGAGCACAATTAGCACAATCAAGTCCTTTTAAATCATATTTAAGTTTCATAACTGCCCCCTTATTCAATCACATGCTTATAACCTGCATCAAAAATTTGTTTAACATGTTCATCATCAAGTGAATAATACATTAATTTTCCATCACGTCTAAATTTAACTAAATTAGCTTGTTTTAAAATTCTTAATTGATGAGAAATTGCTGATTGAGTCATCTCTAAACATGCTGCTAAATCATATACACACATTTCTGATTCAAACAAAGCACAAATAATTCTAATTCTTGTTGAATCTCCAAATACTTTAAACAATTCTGCAACATCATATAAAATTTCTTCTTCTGGAAGTGCTGCAGCAACTTTATTAACAATAGCTTCATTTACTACTTTATCCATTTTCACATCTCCTTTGTATGAATATTTATTCATATGACAATATGATTATATAACCATATATTTACATTGTCAACTAATAATGATAAAATAAATCAAGAGAATGGAGGTTTATATGAAAAGATTATTAATAGTAATTGATTATCAAAATGATTTTGTTAGTGGTAGTTTAGGTTTTAATGATGCAATAATATTAGAAGATTATTTAGTGGAATTGATTAAAAAATATCATTTAAATAAAGATGATGTGATCTTTACTTATGATTCTCATCAAGATAATTATTTAGATACCCAAGAAGGTAAAAATCTACCTGTTACTCATTGTATAGAAAACAGTGAAGGATGGCAGTTATATGGTAAAATAGATAATTTAGCTAAAAACGATAAAAAAATTCTTAAAAATACTTTTGGTTCTTTAGAATTAGGTAATTATTTAAAAGATAAAGATTATGAAGAAATAACTTTAGTTGGTGTAGTTTCAAATATTTGTGTTATTTCTAATGCAGTCATTGTTAAAGCTGCATTACCTGAAGCAACAATAATTATTGATTGTAAAGGTATTGCTAGTAACGATCCTTTATTGCAAGAAAAAGCAATTGATTTAATGGCTAATTTACATATGAAAATTATTAATAATGGTTAGTATACAATAAACTGTTTTTTAATTAAATAATTTACTATTATCCATAATTATTATTATATTTTCATAGAAATCCTATATTATCACCATTATTTAGATAAATTCTATCTTGTAACAAGAGTTAAATAAGAGTATACTTATAAATAAATTAAGGGGGTATTTTAATCATGGAAATTAAAATTGAAAGAGCTCAAACGCTAAAAGAAAAACCAAGTCAAGATAACTTAGGTTTTGGTAATTATTTTACTGACCATATGTTTATGATGGATTATACAGAAGGTAAAGGCTGGCATGATGCAAGAATCGTTCCATATGCACCAGTTCCTATGGATCCAGCTACAATGGTATTACATTATGCCCAAGAAACATTTGAAGGGTTAAAAGCATATCGTGATCCTAATGGAGATATTACTCTATTTAGACCTGAAATGAATGCACGAAGAATGATTAATTCAAATAGACGAATCTGTATGGCAGAATTACCTGAAGATATGTTTGTTGAAGCAGTTGAAGCAATTGTTAAATATGAACAGGATTGGATTCCTACTGCTAAAGATACGTCATTATACATTCGGCCATTTATGTTTGCAAGTGAAGCTGGAGTTGGGGTTCATCCTGCTAAATCATACACATTTATCATTATCTTATCGCCTGTAGGAAACTATTATCCTGAAGGAGTAAATCCAGTTAAAATATGGGTTGAAGATGAATATGTAAGAGCTGTTAAAGGTGGGACAGGATTTACTAAATGTGGTGGAAACTATGCCGCTAGTATTGCTGCCCAAGTAAAAGCTGAATCTCATGGTTATACACAAGTATTATGGTTAGATGGTGTTCATCGTAAATATGTAGAAGAAGTGGGTACAATGAATGTAATGTTTGTAATTGATGGAAAAGTTATTACTGCTCCACTTGAAGGCTCTGTATTACCAGGAGTTACTCGTGATTCAATTATTCATATCCTTAAAGACTGGGGTTATGAAGTTGAAGAAAGAGAACTAAGTATTGATGAATTGATGGAAGCTGGTAAAAATGGTAAACTTACAGAAGCTTTTGGAACTGGAACAGCAGCTGTTATTTCACCAGTTGGACAACTTTATTATAAAGGTGAAGAAGTTATCATTAATGATTTTAAAACTGGCAGCTTAACTCAAAAGCTTTATGATACTTTAACAGGTATCCAATGGGGTCGTATTGAAGACAAATATGGATGGGTTCGTCATCTTAAATAACTATAAGATTATTAAAAAAGCAGGTTATAGCACAATTAAAGCTACCCTGCTTTTTAAGTTTACAACTAATTAAATTAGAAATTATTCATCCAATACTCTTTCATTTGCTTCAGCAAACTTTTTCTCCACTGTCATTTCTGCCCATTTAATAAATTGTTCTTTAGTTATTCCCGTATCTTCCAACCAGTCATTTAATGCCTCTGTAGATTTTTCATCTTTGCTTTTTCCATCCCCATAAATTGGAGCTATAACATTAAAATCTTTGTCATGATAAGTAATGCCATCAATTTCCTCAGTATCATCTATTGAATTATGTACAAGATGAACATCTATATATGCATCATTACAAATGAAAAACCAAAAACCGCTTTTCATTGTATCATAAACAGAATTTTCATCCCAAGGTTCGTCACTACTATCTTTTTCAACTCGATAAGCAGCATCAATAATTTTATTAGCTTCCTCTTGGTTTTCAGCAATATCCTTCTTACTACATCCCACAATACTAAAACATAAACCACAAATTAGTACAATTCTAAATATTTTTTTCATATATCAACTTTCCCTTTTTATATTTATTTTCTTTTATCAATTGGAATATAATCGTATGTTTCACCAACATATTTAGCAGCTGGACGAATTATTCTACCAGAATATAGCTTGTTTTCAATATTGTGAGCTAACCATCCTACTGTACGTCCAACAACAAACATTAATGTATATAATTCTGTAGGAATACACAACATATCATAAATTAATCCACTATAGAAATCAACATTAGCACAAACATTGATATTTTTACGCTTTTTAATTTCTGCTGTTGCTAATTGTTCAAAACGATGGTAAAAATCATACTCTGCTTCACGTCCTTTTTCAACCGCTAAATCTTTACATTGTTGTTTTAATATAATACAGCGAGGATCACTAAGTGTGTAAACAGCATGCCCAATACCATAAATCAAACCACTATTATCATTAAATTGTTTAGATAGGATTTTATCAATAACTTGTTTAATCTGTTCATCACTAGCATTTAAACCTATTTCATCAATAACTAACTGCATTTGTTTCATTACAGCTAAATTTGCCCCACCATGTTTAGGTCCCTTTAATGAACCAATAGCTCCAGCAAAACTAGAATAAATATCTGTTCCTGTTGAACTGATTACAACATTAGTAAAAGTTGAATTATTCCCCCCACCATGATCTGCATGCAATACTAAACACATATCTAAAACTTCTGCTTCTTTAGGTGTGAAATGTTTATGGTCACGTAACAGATATAAAATATTTTCAGCAATTGATAGATCGGGTCTAATTTGATGAATAAACAAACTTTCCTTATCAAAATAATGTACTTTTGTACGATATGCATAACAAACAATTGATGGTATTTTTGCTATCAAATTTAACCCTTTATACATTGTCGCCAAAGCACTAATATTATCAGGATCACTATCATATGAATAAAGCATCAATACCTCTTGTTGTAATTTGTTCATTAGATTTTTAGAAGGAAATCCTAGAATTTTTGATTCAAGATAGTATGGTGGAAGCTCATAACGATTAGACAGTTCTTTTTTAAAATTTTCTAATTCCTCTGAATTTGGCAAATATCCAAATAAAATTAAAAAACAAGTTTCTTCAAATAAAAATCGCTGGTTAGGTTCTCTTCTATTGATAATATCAGAAACATTGATACCACGATAATATAATTCACCATCACAATCAATTTTTTTCCCATTTATTTTTTTATATCCTACAACATCAGCTATTTTAGTAAGCCCAACTAAAACACCAGTACCATCTTCATTTCTTAATCCCTTTTTTACATCATATTTTGAATATAATTCATTTTCTATTCTATTATTACCCTCTTTAGCTTTTTCAATAAAACCATCAATAAATTCACTCATACAAATACCCCCTAAAATTTAATTATATCCATTATAACATCAATTCACTAAATTGTATACAATTTATATTAAAGACTGTATACAAAACAACTTAATCTTTCTTAAATAAAATTCATATTGATTTATTGTTTAATTGGTATAATTAAGTTAGAATGAAAAACAGAAATAATAATTCAAATAAAAAATTGACTTAAATTATAAAACAATAAACTAAAAAATCTACAATGATAACATATTTATAACTATGTGTACCTTAAACCCATAGCTAGAAAGGAATGTAAGACTATTATGAAAATAAATAAACAAAATTATACTGGTTTAACTAGTAATCAAGTCAAACAAAGAATAAATGAAGGTAAACTAAACATAATTGATAATAAGATTACAAAATCATATAAACAAATATTTTTGAACAATACAATTACTTTCTTTAATATATTAAATGCAGCTTTATTAGCTCTTGTTATTTTTGTAGGTTCTTACAAAAATACTTTATTTATATTAGTAATTATTATAAATACTATTGCTGGTATTTATCAGGAAATAAAAGCTAAACGAACATTAGATCGTTTATCAATTATTACAACTTCTAAAGTTGAGGTTATTCGTGATGATGTACTTCAGGAAATTTCGATTGATGAAATTGTATTAGACGATTATCTTGTTTTATATACTGGATGCCAGATTCCTGCTGATAGTACATTAGTTGAAGGATATATTGAAGTAAATGAATCTTTGCTGACTGGTGAATCTGATCCTGTTATAAAACAAAATGGTGATAACTTACTTTCTGGTAGTTTCATTACTTCTGGAAAAGGTATTTGTAAAGTTCTTCATGTTGGTAATGATAATTACATGAATAAAATTACTAGTGAAGCTAAGCGATTAAAAAAACATAATTCTCAATTAAATCAAAGTTTAAATAAAATTTTAAAATATGTAAGTATTATTATTTTACCAATTGGGGGATTATTATTTTTAAAACAATTTATATATGGGGGACAAAATTTCAATGATGCAATAGTTAGTACAGTAGCTGCTGTATTAGGAATGATTCCTGAAGGTCTGGTTTTACTTACTAGTGTTGCTTTAACTCTTAGTGTTTTAAGATTAGCAAAGCAAAAAACTTTAGTCCAGGAACTATTTTGTATTGAAACGTTAGCTCGAGTTGATGTCTTATGTCTTGATAAAACTGGAACAATTACTGAAGGAACAATGGAAGTTGAATTTGATGTTAAAATAAGTAATGTTGATTTAAATGAAATTATTGGTAATTTAATGCATACATTAACTGATGTTAATGTTACTGCTCAAGCACTTAAAGAACATTATCCTTGCCAAACAACTTTTAAACCATATTATGTTATCCCATTTAGTTCGAATCGTAAATATAGTGGAGCATCTTTTTACGATCAGGGTACATATTATATTGGTGCATATCAGTTCTTATTTCCTCATGGTAATCAAAATCTTGAAGAACTTTGTTCTAAATACGCAAATGATGGATATCGTATTTTAGTATTAGCACATACTGATAAAATAATGGATAATGAATCTTTACCTAGTGATTTAAAACCTTGTGGTGTTATTGTATTAAGTGATGTGATTAGAGCTGATGCAAAAGAAACAATAAATTATTTTAACTTACAAGGAGTAGATTTAAAAATTATTTCTGGTGATGATCCAATTACAGTTTCTGCTATTGCTAAAAGAGCAGGATTAAAAGACGGACATAAATATATTGATGCTACTAAACTAACTTCCTCAAAAAAATTACAAGAAGCTATAAATAAGTACTCTGTTTTTGGTCGTGTTACTCCCCAACAAAAAAAAGAAATGGTTTTGGCACTAAAAGAAATGGGACATACTGTTGCAATGACTGGTGATGGAGTAAATGATGTTTTAGCTTTTAAAGAAGCTGATTGTTCAATTGCTATGGCTTCAGGCAGTGATGCTGCAAAAAATGCTGCCAATCTAGTTTTGCTGGATAATAATTTTAATGCAATGCCTCATATTGTTGATGAAGGTAGAAGAGTTATTAATAACATTACTATGTCAGCATCAATGTTTTTGATTAAAACAATTTTTTCAGCACTAATTTCTATTACAACAATATTTTTTGGTCAAGCTTATCCTTTTGAACCAATTCAATTATCTTTAATTAGTGCCTGTGGAGTTGGTATTCCTACTTTCTTTTTAACATATGAAGCTAATTTTGTTCAAGTAAAAGGAGATTTTTTAAAAAACGTATTAGAAAGATCTTTTCCATCTGGTTTTATCATTGCTTTAGGGGCTACTTTAATAACAAATATTGGTTTATCATTAGGTTATGAGCCAAATATGTTATCAACTGTTTGTATCTTATTTACAGGATGGAATTATACTATTGCTTTGTTAAAAGTTTATAAACCTTTAACAATATATCGAAAAATAGTAATTTATACGACCCAGCTAATATATTATATTTCAATGATAATTGGTCAATCAATCTTAGAATTAACAGATGTAACATTTAATTGGTTAATGGTCTTACTGGCACTAATTGCTTTTTCCTCACTTCTTGTTGATCTGACAGGCTTTCTATTTAAACAATTAGAAGATAAATATATAAAATATAAATAGTCTTAAAAGAATAGATAACCCTCTATTCTTTTTTCTATCAAGTTATCTTAATAATTATGTTGGCAAATAGTTCAAAAACTTGTTAAAATATAATAAAGGAGAAGGAAAAGTTATGTATGAAAAAATAAAATTACTCGCCACAGAATATTTTCCTGAAACTGTTCAAATAAGACGTGATTTTCATAAATATGCAGAACGTGGCTGGTTAGAAATGAGAACAGCTTCGATAATTGCTAGAAAATTAGAAAATTTAGGATATCAGGTATCTGCAGGAAAAGAGCTAATGCGTGAAGAATTTAGAATGGGACTTCCTAATAAACGTATTTTAACAATTAATTATAAACGTGCTTTGTTACAAGGAGCAGACCCATATTATTTAGAAAAAGTAAAAGATGGCTTTACCGCTGTAGCTGGGATTATAAGAAATGGAGAAGGACCAGTTGTAGCAATTCGTTTCGATATAGATGCCTTAAGTATTACTGAAGATGATTCAACTAACCATAATCCAGGTAAGTTTGGTTTTGTTTCTTGTAACCCTGGAGCAATGCATGCTTGTGGTCACGATGGACATAGTGCAATTGGTTTAACTGTAGCTAAAATTTTAGCTAAAATAAGAGAAAATCTTCATGGTACTATTAAACTTATTTTTCAGCCTGCTGAAGAAGGTGTTAGAGGAGCTAAAAGTATTGCTACTAGCGGAATTTTAGATGATGTTGATTATATATTTGCTGGTCACATTTGGCAACAAGCTCCTGAAGAAGACTATGATATTTATTTAGGAATGGATGAAACTTTTGCTACAACAAAATTAGATGTTATTTATCATGGAGTTTCTTCACACGCAGCCGGAATGCCACAATTTGGTAAAAATGCCCTTCTTTCAGCAGCCTCATGTATTTTAAATTTACATTCAATTCCACGTAACAGTGATGGATGTACACGTATCAATGTTGGAACAATTAACGCTGGAACAGGACGTAATGTTGTTCCTGAAACAGCTAAATTAGAAATTGAAGTTCGTGGTGCTACTACTGAACTAAATAATTATATGGAAGTATATGCTCGTGATATTATTCAGGGTTCTGCTTTAATGCATGATACAATTGTAGAAATCAAACAAATGGGTAAAGCTTATTCACTTGAATGTGATAAAAAGATGATGGATATAATCCATGATGTTTGTGATGAACATTTGAAAGATGTTAAAGTTGCTCCAAAATATCTTAGCCCTTTAGATGGTAGTGATGATTTTTCTTATATGATGGCAACTGTTCAAGCACATGGTGGTATTGGTACTTATATGAAATTAACTACTGATTTAGTTGCTTCCCCTCATAATTGTGCTTTTGATTTTGATGAAAAAGTTCTTTTAACTGGAACAACTGTTTATAGTTGTGTAGCATATTATTTATTAAATAATATTGAAAAAAGGGGCTGTAACGAGTAAATAACTCATTTCAGTTTCAAAAAAACGAAAAAAAC
>OFGA01001872.1_pt1 | contig 13764 bp, 9 predicted proteins | sample 1521471 | NCBI WGS metagenome assembly OFGA01 (sample SAMEA3504086, study PRJEB24116) | mouse gut metagenome | biome: mouse gut; feature: mouse-associated habitat; material: faeces | place: Denmark | collected 2011
CCCCTTTGCCATCCACTCCCTATCGTTCGCTGTTGTACTATTTTTAAAAATCTACTTCCGTGTCATAGTAGCAGCACTTAAGCAGCTTTTCCATATCCTCCTGGCTTGGCTGGCGCGGATTTGAGCCTGTGCAGGCGTCCAAAAGCGCATTTGCCGCAATCTCCGGCAGCCTCTCCAAAAATACGTCTTCCGGCACAAAGCCCTGCTCGCACGGATAGCTGTCCGCTCCGTACTGTTTGATACAGTGAGGGATATTCAAATCGTCGTTCATCTTCCGTAAATATGTAATCAAAAGCGTGACTTTTTCTTCTAAAGTCTCTCCGCCCAATCCCATAAAATCAGCGATATCGCCATAACGCTTCTTCGCCGTTTCGTCTTTGGCATTGAAAGCGATCACCTTCGGCAGATACATGGCATTTGCCGCGCCGTGGATGATATGCGCGCCATGATCATCGAACGCCGCGCCTGTCTTATGCGCCATGGAATGTACGATGCCAAGCAGTGCATTGGAAAACGCCATGCCGGCCAGGCACTGCGCATTGTGCATAGAAGCCCGTTTCGCCATATCTCCGTTATAGGAATCCACCAGATCATGCTGGATCATCTTAATCGCATGCAGCGCCAGCGGATCGGTATAATCGCAGTTTGCAGTCGATACATACGCTTCCACCGCATGCGTCATAGCGTCCATCCCGGTGTGCGCCACCAGTTTCTGAGGCATTGTCTCCGCCAGATCCGGGTCGACAATCGCAACGTCCGGCGTAATCTCAAAATCGGCAATCGGATACTTAATCCCCTTCTGGTAATCCGTAATAATGGAAAATGCGGTAACCTCCGTCGCCGTACCGGACGTAGAGGAAATTGCGCAGAAATGAGCTTTTTTGCGTAAAGCCGGAATGCCGAATACTTTGCACATTTCTTCAAATGTAATATCGGGATATTCGTATTTGATCCACATTGCTTTCGCCGCGTCAATCGGGGAACCGCCGCCCATTGCAATAATCCAGTCCGGTTCAAATTTTGCCATTGCTTCCGCGCCCTTCATCACGGTTTCTACCGACGGATCCGGCTCGATGCCTTCAAAAACTTCTACCTCCATGCCTGCTTCCTTCAAATATCCTGCCGCGCGATCCAAAAATCCAAAACGCTTCATGGAACCGCCGCCAACGCAAATCATCGCCTTTTTTCCGGAAAAAGACTTCAATGCCTCTAAGGAACCCTTGCCATGATATAAATCGCGCGGTAATGTAAATCTTGCCATTTGTGAATACCTCCTTAAAATAATGTCTGTTTTACCTGCTTTCTTGTCACTTTCGAAATGGAAAGCCAGTTCTTACTATAACAAATTTTTTTATATTATACAACCGTTTCATAAAAGATCATGAAAAACTTGTAAAAGATTGACAACAGGTAATTTTTAGGTGTATAACTATATATAACGGCGGCGACCCGCAAATACATAAAAAATATTATATCAGGAGGACTTTTTATGCAACTGATTCAGGCAAAAGATTATGAAGACATGAGCCGCAAAGCGGCAAATATTATTTCCGCGCAGGTCATTTTAAAACCAAACTGCGTACTGGGGCTTGCAACGGGCTCTTCTCCGTTATCCACTTATGCAAACCTGATTGAATGGTACAAAAAAGGCGATTTGGATTTCAGTAACGTTTCTTCCGTAAACCTGGACGAATACCGCGGCCTTACGGCGGACAACGACCAGAGTTACCGGTATTTTATGAACACCAACCTGTTTGACCACATCAACATCGACAAATCCAAAACCTACGTTCCTGACGGAACGGAGCCGGACAGCGCCAAGGCATGCAGCAGGCATGACGAAATCATCGAAGAGCTTGGCGGAATTGATTTACAGCTGCTTGGAATGGGCTTAAACGGGCACATCGGATTTAACGAGCCCGCGGCGGAGTTTCCGAAAGGAACCCACTGCGTAGATCTGACCCAGAGCACGATTGAAGCAAACTCCAGGTTCTTTGCTTCCATCGACGACGTTCCGACACAGGCTTATACCATGGGCATCCAGTCGATTATGCTGGCAAAGAAAATCCTTGTCATCGTCAGCGGCGCCAATAAAGCGCAAATCGTAGCGGACGCGTTCTTAGGGCCTGTTACGCCGGAAGTTCCGGCTTCTATCTTACAGATGCATCCGGATGTTACGGTTGTTGCGGACGCAGACGCGTTGTCTGTTTATCTGGAACGCTGCAAAGCATAATAATTGTTCTTTATCGTATCGCATACGAACGGATCGAAAGTCCGTTTCATTCAAAAAAAGCAGGGGGAATGGATACTCGAAACCCATTCCCCCTGTATATTCAAACCGTTTTCTATATCCTACTGAAAATACTTCACGCCGGATTCAAACAGCTTCATATCCTGTTCCCCGTAAATATTCACCGCAACGGATCTGCCGCGCCGTTCCACATGCGCCATTTTCCCGAGCACGCGCCCGTCCGGGCTGGTAATCCCTTCGATTGCCGCATACGATCCGTTTACGTTCCACTCTTCGTCCATCGTCGGCTGTCCTGCTTCGTTAACATACTGCGTCGCTACCTGCCCGTTGGCAAACAGCCGGTCGATCCATTCCTTCGGCGCAACAAAACGCCCTTCTCCGTGGGAAGCCGGGCTGCAGTAAACCTGCCCTGTCTGCGCGCCCGAAAGCCATGGCGACTTGTCCGTTACGACCTTCGTATAGACCATCTTGCTGATATGGCGTCCAATCGTATTATAAGTCAGGGTCGGGGAATCCTCCTTCTGCTCCGTAATTTCCCCGTGCGGTACAAGCCCAAGCTTAATTAACGCCTGGAAGCCGTTGCAGATGCCAAGCATCAGTCCGTCCCGCTCCTGCAAAAGCCTGGTTACCGCTTCGGCCAGTTTCGCGTTGCGGAACGCCGTTGCAAAAAACTTTGCGGAGCCCTCCGGTTCGTCTCCTGCCGAAAAGCCGCCCGGGAACATAATAATCTGCGCCTGATCCACCGCTTTTTGAAACGAATCCACCGAATCGCGGATATCCTGCGCGCTTAAATTCCGAAAAACCTTCGTTACAACGTTTGCCCCTGCCGCTTCAAACGCCCTTGCACTGTCATATTCGCAGTTTGTTCCCGGAAATACCGGAATAAATACGGTCGGCTTTGCCACTTTGTGTTTGCAGACCGAGATCGTTCCTCCGCGGTAAATTTCCGTATTTACCGTATCCTTCCGCACCGAAGCGCGCGTCGGGAATACGTCCTCAAGCGTACCAGTCCACGCCGCAAGCGCTTCGTCCATGGAAAGCTCCATCGTTTTATATAAAAACGCCTGCTTATCGTTTACTTCACCGGCTTCTGTTACATATTCCAAAAGACCCGCCGCTTCAAACGCCGCGCGTACTTCCGGTTCCCTCCCGGCGCAGACCTCCGCCAGAATATCGCCAAAGCCGGGCGTAAACAGCCGCTTTTCGTCAAACGCGTCATTTATGGAGACGCCGAGCCGGTTGCCGAATGCCATTTTGCTTGCCGCTGCCGCAAGCCCTTTCCCGTCTAACGCGTAAGCCGCCGTTACCGCGCCGGATGCCGTAAGCGCATGCACCGTATCGTACAGCTTCATCACCTGTGAAAATACCGGAAGATCGCTCGCGTCCTTCTGAACGGCAAATAAGAACAGCTTATCGCCCGCCGCTTTTAATTCCGGCGTGATAATATCGCGTTCTTTCGCCACGTCCACGGCAAAAGAAACCAGAGTCGGCGGCACGTCCGTTTCGTTGAAACTGCCGGACATGCTGTCCTTGCCGCCAATGGAAGGCAGGGAAAATCCCATCTGCGCATAATACGCCCCCAAAAGCGCGGCAAACGGCTGGCTCCAGCGCGCCGGATCGTCCGACATCCTGCGGAAGTATTCCTGGAAGGAAAACCGGATTTTACGGAAGTCGCCCCCTGCGGCTACGATACGCGCCACGGATTCCAGCACGGCGTAAACCGCCCCGTGATACGGGCTCCAGGAAGATACGTACGGATCAAATCCGTAACTCATCATAGTGACAACGTCCGTATCCTTTTGCGCCACCGGAAGCTTCGCTACCATACTCTGTGTTTCGGTCATCTGGTAACGCCCGCCGTAAGGCATATAAACGCTGCCCGCTCCGATGGAGCCGTCAAACATCTCCACCAGACCCTTCTGGGAGCAGACATTCAAATCAGAAAGCATCGCCCTCCAGGCTGTTTTCAGGTCGCCTTTTAAAAGCGCTTCCTCTACGGGCGCAAGCAGAACACCGTCTAAGCAGCAGTCTGCTTTGGACGGGATTTCCACCGCGACGGACGTCTCCTGGTGCGCCCCGTTGGTATCCAGGAATGCGCGGGAAATATTGACAATTTCTTTTCCCCTCCAGCTTAAAATGAGGCGCGGCTCCTCCGTAACGACGGCGACTGCAACCGCCTCTAAGTTTTCTTCTCTGGCATAGGCTAAAAACTGCTCTTTATCCTCCGGCGCAATCACAACCGCCATGCGTTCCTGGGATTCGGAAATGGCAATTTCCGTACCGTCTAAGCCCGCATACTTTTTGGGGACAAGATCCAAATCCACCCTTAACCCCGCCGCAAGCTCGCCGATTGCAACCGACACGCCGCCCGCGCCGAAATCGTTGCATTTTTTAATGATATGAGACACTTCGGGCCTTCGGAACAGACGCTGCAGCTTGCGTTCCGTCGGTGCATTCCCTTTTTGCACCTCGGCACCGCAGGTATCAATCGATTTGGCTGTATGCGCTTTGGAAGAACCGGTTGCACCGCCGCACCCGTCACGCCCGGTACGCCCGCCAAGCAGCACGATAATATCACCCGGGTCAGAATTGAGCCTCTGCACCGCAGACCTTGGCGCAGCGCCCAGCACCGCCCCGATTTCCATGCGCTTTGCCACATAATCCGGGTGGTAAATCTCTTTGACATAGCCCGTCGCAAGCCCAATCTGGTTGCCATAGGACGAATAGCCCTTTGCCGCGCCGCGTGTCAGGTTTTTCTGCGGCAGCTTCCCAGGCAGCGTTTCACTGACTGGCAGGGTTGGGTCTGCGGCACCGGTCACGCGCATCGCCTGGTACACATACGTGCGTCCCGAAAGCGGGTCACGGATAGCGCCGCCCAGGCAGGTTGCAGCACCGCCAAACGGCTCGATTTCCGTCGGATGGTTATGCGTCTCATTTTTAAAATTCACCAGCCATTCTTCCCTGGTTCCGTCGATTTCCACCGGAACGACAATCGAGCAGGCATTGATTTCATCCGATTCTTCCTGGTCATTCAGCTTTCCTTCCTTTTTCAGCCGCTTCATCGCCATCAGTGCCAGATCCATCAGGCAGACAAATTTATCGCTGCGTCCCTCATACAGGTTTTCAAAGGTACGCATATAATCCCGATAGGCATCTTCCAGCGGCCTGCGGTAATATCCCTCGCCAAATGTAACGTCTTTGAGCTCGGTTAAAAATGTCGTATGGCGGCAGTGGTCTGACCAGTAAGTGTCCAGCACCCGGATTTCCGTCATGGAAGGCTCGCGCTTTTCCTCTCCGCGGAAATAATTCTGGATGTGACAGAAATCCTGAAAGGTCATCGCCAGGTTCAGGGATTCATACAGCTCCCGCAGGGCTGGCTCATCCATGCCGGTAAATCCTTCAAAAATCAGGACGTCCTCAGGTTCTTCAAATTCCTGAATCAGTGTTTCCGGCTTTTCGTCCCCGCTTTCCCTGGAATCCACCGGATTGATGCAGTGCTTTTTCACTGCTTCAAATTCGCTGTCACTGATATCCCCCGAAATAATATACGTCACTGCCGTGCGGATAACCGGCTCCTCGTCAGCGCCCAGCAGGCGGATGCACTGCTCCGCAGAATCCGCTCTCTGGTCAAACTGCCCCGGCAGGTATTCTACCGAAAATACACGCCCGCCCTTTGCATCAAACGTTTCTTCATAAATATCATCTACAGGCGGCTCTGAAAAAACCGTTATTTTCGCTCTTTCAAAGATTCCGTCTGAAACATTTTCCACATCATACCGAATCAGCTCCCGCACATCCGTGACGCCCTCCACGCCAAGAAAATGCCTGATTTCATGCTTCAAAGACTTCGCCGCCACCGCAAAGTCCGGCTTTTTTTCAGCAAATACACGTCTAACTTTTCCCATTCTGTTTTTCCTCCTTAAATCTCACAACGGAAAATTTATCCCAAATTTAATCAACATAGCCTGCTATGCCTCATAAATTTGGGATAAATTCTCCACAAACTGTGAAGCATAGCATGCCCCTTAGGGTACATCTCACGAAAAGCATTTTTCAAACACGTTCTAGTATAACGCATTCTATTTGCTTTTTCTATAGTTGTTTGTTACAATTTAGATAAAACTTGTAACAGTACGTGCTGTCCCGCCGTCCGCATTTGCCGTTTTGATGCTTTCATTCGTTAAAGTATATGTGCAAAATATCAGACTGGAGGAACCTGCCTTGATTCGCATACTAATTGCAGAAGACGAAAAACCCATTTCAAACCTCATCCGCCTGAGCCTGAAAAACGCCGGTTATTTCTGTGACTGTGCCTTTACCGGCACACAGGCTGCCGACATGATAGAAGATACCTGTTATGACCTGATTCTTCTGGATATCATGCTCCCGGATGTGGATGGATTTGAACTGATGGAATATATACGCCCGCTCGGAATCCCGGTCATATTCATTACCGCCAGAAATTCCGTGACAGACAAAGTAAAAGGCCTGCGCATGGGCGCGGAAGATTATATTGTCAAGCCATTTGAAATTATTGAGCTGCTGGCACGCATCGATGTCGTGCTGCGGCGTTACCATAAAACAGAAGAAGTCATTACAGCTGCCGGGCTTGTCATCGATACGAAATCCCGCAAGGTCACGCGGGATGGAAGGCCGGTTGCGCTTACCCCCAAAGAGTACGAGCTGCTGCTTTTGTTTGTACAAAACCCGAATACCGCGCTGTACCGCGAAACGATTTACGAGCGCATCTGGGAAAAAGAATTTGTATACGGCAGCAAGACCGTAGACCTTCATATACAGCGCCTGCGCCGCAAGACACATCTGGAAAAGGAACTGCTGGCAGTCAGCAAGGTCGGCTACCGCCTTGAGGTGAAAGAATGAAATTCCGCTTGAAAACAACCTGCTGCATGCTGGCCCTGATGGCTCTTTTGTACAGCGCCGGCGGCAGCACACTGATATCGGTTACGTTCCAGAATTCCCTGCTTCAGGAAAAAAGGGCTGCGAAGGAATCTTACCGTACCATATTAAACACGCTTCAGGTCGTCAACAGCCTGGATGACTGGAACGACGAAAAAGACATTTCCAAAACACTGGAACAGCTTTCAGCCCAGGATGCCTTCGGAGCCGCACTGCAGCTCCATTCCCAGACAGAAACGCTGTATTCCAAAGGAACCCTTGCCGCACACTTTGTGAACCTGACTGGACAGATTGACACAACACACCTCGCCTGCACGATTTTTTCAACGCCGGAGGCTTACTATTACCTGCAGCTTTCCGGTTCTTTTTATATTGAAAAAGACATTTATTACCTGGATGCCGCGTATGATATTTCTTCCATATATCAGGCAAGGCGCCAGCAGCAGGAAATTTACCAGAAAATTTTCCTGATACTGTCCGCAGCCTGTGCATGCTTTTCCTATGTCCTTGCCTTCTTTCTGACAAGGCCGCTGGCGTGCCTGTCAAAGGCTTCGCGCGAAATTGCCTGCGGCAACTACGATTACCGCAGCAGCATCCGAAGCAGCGACGAAGTCGGCGCGGTTTCCAGGGATTTTGACCTGATGGCTGACCATCTGCAGACAAGCATCCAGGAGCTGAAAGAAGCCATGGAACGCCAGAATCAGTTTATCGGGAATTTTACCCACGAACTGAAAACGCCGATGACATCCATTATCGGATATGCGGACCTGCTCCGAAGCCAGTCCCTGTCCAGGGAAGATGAAGCAGAGGCTGCCACATATATATTTTCAGAAGGAAAACGCCTGGAACGCCTGTCACTGAAGCTGCTTGATATTTTTGTTTCCAAGCAGAATTCCTGCACGCTGGCAAAAGCTTCCCCGGCCGAAATTATCCATCTGCTTGCCGGCCATTTAAAATACGGCCTGATTCAGGAACAGATTATTCTGGAATACAGCTGTGAGGAAGGCTGGTGCATGCTGGACACCGATTTTTTCGGCTCGCTGCTTGTAAACCTGATTGAAAATGCCAGGAAAGCGCTCCCTGCCGGCGGCGTTATTTCCATCCGGTCAGCCATGACCGCAGAGGGGTGCCGCGTTCAGGTATCGGATAACGGCAGGGGCATCCCGAAAGAAGCACTGGCGCATATTACAGAAGCTTTTTACCGTGTGGATAAATCCCGCTCCCGTGCCCAGGGCGGTGCCGGCCTCGGGCTGACTCTCTGTGCGGAAATTGCAAAGATGCACAACGGCACGATTTCTTTTGAAAGCGAAGAAGGCCGCGGCACAACCGTAACCGCAGACCTGAAAGGAGGCCGGGCATGAAAAAACTGATTACCGCATGCCTGTGCCTGCTTTTGACACTGGCTGTAACCGCCGCAGGTTTTCTGCTGCCCTCTGCGATGTCTGCCTATCAGGACAGGCAGACCTTTTCCAAAATCGAGCACATGTCCATGGAACCGCTGGAGCTGACCTACAGCTCCAGTCTCTATGACACGCTGCGCCTGCTTTCCAAAGGCCACTATTATGTCGATTACCCGCTCACAGGCAGCAGCCGCAGCGCCAATGAAATATATGAAATTGTACTGGACATCATCCGCCAGTTTGAAGATAACGGCATTCTCGTGTCAGATTCGGAGTTTACCGTTACAAACCATACGATTACCCTGCAGCTTGCGATTGCATCCGACAGCAATATTTACACAGAACTCTACGGCATTGCAGACGGAAAGCTTTCCGGCGGCGAATCCGCCAGCAGCACGGAAGCATCCGGGGATTCTTCTCCCAATATTACAACTGCCGTGGTCTGGGCGTGTTCTGTTTATTTTGTCTCAGGCTACTGGATGAATTTCTGGATTGACGATAAAAGCGGCAAAGCAGTTGCTTTCTCGATGTATACCGAACAGACGCTGATACTGACGGATTCCGGCAGCACGCAGGACCTGGACTCCTTTGCCGGAAAAATCGCAGACTTCCTGCAGGATTATTACGAGCTCCCGTCTGAATCCAGGCTGAAATCGCTTCTTGAGTCATCCACGCTGTTCGAAAAAGCACCGGCTGCACTCGAAGCAAATTATGTGATAGAGCTGAAAGAAGATTCCGGAAAAGCAATCCAGATGCCGCTGCACATACGCCCGGAATATATGATGCTGAATTAAATATGCCAGAGGGATGCCGGAAACACGGACTTATGCTGTTTTCATCTGTTATCCTGTCCGATACGGCATCCCTGTTCATCCCGATACACTCCGCCAAAGAAAGTGAGGTTTTATCATGCTCATACGAAAAAAAACATTCCGCCAGGCTCCCGGTACCCAAAAACACGCTGCCCGCAAAAGAAAACGAGCCATCAAGACATGTACCGGCTGCCTGTTCGGCATCTCGGCCTTTACGCTGACACTGGCTGTTTCCAATATGCCGTTTTCAAAATCCCTCTCAGGCTCCTGGCAGCATTTTACTGCACAGCTGCCGGGCATCCGTGAAACGAATCCGGCTGGCGGTTCTGGAAATCCAGCTGGTTCTGGAAGCCTGGCTGACCGCTTTGCTTCTGGAAACATATCCGGCCGCTTCGGTTCCGGCAGTCAGACAGATGATTCGGGAAGTTCCGGTTCTGACAATCCGGCTGGTTCTGGAAGCCTGGCTGATGCTTCCGGAAGTTCGGCTGGCAGTTCGGTCTCTGGAAATCCGGCTGGTTCTGGAAGCGTGCCTGACCGTTTCGGTTCTGGAAGCATGACAGATGCTTCCGGCAATTCGGCTGCTGGTTCCGGCGGTTCAGCTGGAAGTTCTGAAAATCCAGCTGGCGGTTCTGAAAGCATGACTGGCAATTATTATTCCGGAAATTCGGCTGGCAATTCCAGTTCCGGAAATTCGGCTGGTAATTCCAGTTCCGGAAATCCAGCTGGCAATTCCAGTTCCGGCAGCATGACTGGCAATTATCATTCTGGCAGTTCAGCTGACAGTTCCGGTTCCGGCAATACCGATGGCCGCTCCCATTCCGGCAGTTCCCCATCTGGTTCCGGCTCCGGCAGCCAGCCGGACACAGATGCCAAACCATACAGCTATTCCAGCGATTCCGGCAAGCACCAGATTTACCCGGACGGCTCCGGCATTTCGGAATCGCCGATATACCATTCGCCCAGGGACACAGACACACAGTGGATATTTTATGCAGAAACCGGCTCCGGCAGCCAGGTTCTGTCCGGTTCCGAACGCCTGCCACAGGAATCGGTTCCGGATGCCGGAAATTCCAATGCCAGCCATATTACATACCAGTCCGGCGACTGGAACCTGATTCTGGCCAATCCATGGAACGAGCTGCCGGACGGCTTCCAGATACAGCTGGCCAGGCTGCCGGACGGACATTCCATTGACAGCCGCTGTTATTCCGCTTTGATGGACATGCTGAATGCCTGCAGGGACGAAGGGTACAGCCCGCTTATCTGTTCTTCTTACCGGACACCGGAAAAACAGGAATCCCTGTTCCAGGAACGCATCGATGAACTGATATCGCAGGGATATCCGGAAAAAGAAGCACAGGCCAAAGCCGCCACATCCGTCGCCCGCCCGGGTACAAGCGAGCACCAGCTCGGGCTTGCCGTCGATATCGCAGACCAGAACTATCAGGCACTGGACGCCGCACAGGCAGATACGCCCACACAGCAGTGGCTTATGAAAAACAGCTGGAAATACGGATTTATCCTGCGCTATCCACAGGACAAAAGCAGCCTGACCGGAATTATCTATGAACCCTGGCACTACCGCTATGTGGGCCTGGAAGCCGCACGCGAAATCCAGGAACGCGGAATCTGCCTGGAAGAATATCTGGAAGAACTCCAGCAGAAAAACAGCTGACCGCAAAGGGGGGGCTGCCGCATCATTTTTCTTAATGCGGCAGCCCCCGGCCGTCAGTGAGTCCTTTGTTCTCCATCCGTCTCAAGGCTGTCCCAGAACCGCCGCAGCTTCTCTCCCACACTGTCCACGCTGCAGGCCGCAAAGCTCTCCCACTCCCTTGGAAACAGTGCCTGATAATCCCGCCGCAAAAACCGGTCATCCAAAAGCAGCACCACGCCCGCATCCGAAACAGTACGGATAACCCGCCCCGCTGCCTGCAGCACCTTGTTCATGCCCGGATAACGGTAGGCATAATCAAATCCGCTGCCATCCCGCCTGTCATAAAACTGCCTTAAAATCTCCCGCTCATTCCCAATCTGCGGCAGCCCCGTCCCGACAATCAGCGCGCCAATCAGCTGTTCTTCCTTTAAGTCAATCCCTTCACCGAAAATACCGCCCATCACGCAAAACGCCACCATGGACTGCTCCCGGCTGGCTGCAAATTCTGCCAGAAAAGCTTCCCGGTCAGCTTCCCGCATTCCGCTTGTCTGCAGCATACAGGAAAATCCCGCCTCATTCCTGGCTTCGAATTTTTCATAAACATCTTCCATCATTTTATAAGAAGGAAAAAACACAATATAATTTCCCTTTTTCTGCATCGCAGTTTCGTAAATATAACAGGCCAGCCGTTCATACTCCTCGTCGCCGCGGCGCGCATACCTGCTCGTTACATCGCCTGCAATCAAAATCTGCTGCTGTTCAGGCCGGAAAACAGTTTCCGCATACACGGCATAGTTATCTTCCTTTGTGCTCAAAAGGCTTTTATAATACTGGACCGGCAGCAGCGTTGCCGAAAAAAACACAGTACTGCGCCCTTTATCCAGACGCGCCTGCAGGTTTCTGGACGGGTCTACGCAATACAGCCTGATTTTAAACCGGTTTCCCTCATGCTCGGAATAAATAACATAATTTTCATCCAGCCCTTCACTCGTTTCCACAAACCTGCGCACCTGAAAATAAAATTCCAGCACCGTGTCACGGTTTTCAAACTCACGGTTTTCCTGCAGGAATTTTTCAAACTCCCCATTCAGGCGCATCAGGGCAAACACAAGCTCCGAAATATTTTCATGGTACTGGTACTGCTCACAGGTCCGCTTGTAATCCAGCAGAATCCGGCTGCATCTGGACAGCTCCCGTGCGAGCTTTCCGTTATGCTTTTTTACAATCTTTTTCACGGCATGAAAATCTTCCTTATATAAAGCCGCACTGTACATCTCCCGTCCGCGTTCCACCAGGTTATGGGCTTCATCCACCAAAAACAGGTATTCCCCACGGACACCTTCCGAAAAAAAACGTTTCAGGTACACATAAGGGTCAAACACATAATTATAATCACAGATAATATTATCAGACCACGATGCCACATCCAGGCACAGTTCAAACGGGCAGACCATATGCTCCCCGGCCTGTTTCAGAATCACTTCCCTTGTAAATACGTCGGCCTGGTGCAGCAGCTCATACACCGCATCATTGACCCGGTCAAAATGTCCTTTTGCATATGGGCACGCATCGGGATTGCAGGCAGTTTCATCCATCAGGCACAGCTTTTCCTTTGCCGTAATCTGTACCGTCTTTGCCCGGCAGCCATTCCGGTAAAAAATATCCAGTGTTTCTTTTGCAACCGACGCTGTAATCGTCTTAGCCGTCAGGTAAAAAATCCTGTCGCCAAGTCCTTCCCCGACTGCCTTCACTGCCGGAAACAGAGTCGTCACAGTCTTGCCCGTGCCGGTCGGAGCCTGGATAAACAGATTTTTCTTCCTCAGAATCGTCCGGTAAACACCGGCTGCCAGCTCTTTCTGCCCTTTGCGGTATGGAAACGGAAATTCCAGCCTTTGCGCCGATTCCTGCCGCAGCAGCCGCCAGTCATACTGAAACTGCGCCCATTTCTGATACTCGCGCATTAACGCAAGAAACCATTCTTCCAGCTCTCCAAAACCATACCGGAAATAAAAATACCGCACTTCTTCCGTGTCCAGGTTTGCGTATGTCATGCGCACGCCGATTTCGGGACAGTGATTGTGCATGGCATAGATAAACGCATAGCATTTTGCCTGTGCCAGATGAACTGGAACCGGTTCTGTCATTTTGGAAATATCCGCAAAAACGCCTTTAATCTCATCAACGGTAACCTTACATGGCGCAGATGCTTCGGGCTGCGTTTCTTCCTGTTCCAGAATGCCGTCCGCGCGCCCTTCCAGAATAATGGTATAAGCATCTTCTTCAAACTCCATCCGCAGCGGCACTTCCGCACGGTAAAGCGGCCCGGCCTGTTTTTGCAGCCTCCGGTGCAGCCGTCCTCCCAGCTGCATTGCCTGTGCCTGCATGCCGCTGCCATACCGGCTGTCGATATCGCCGCTGCGCAGGATAAATTCAACCAGATTCCGCACTGATATTTTAATCCTCATTTTCGTGCCGGGTGCCGGTGCAGCACTGCTGCTTTTTTTCTGTCTGCCTGAACATTTGTTTTCTTTTTTCATGCCTGTATTATAATACTTCCCCTGGTGTTTGTAAATAACCGTCTCCGATTTTCCTTTGCATTTAAAGCATTCTCATAGTATACTATTACATCGAATATTAAATAACGAATAGTTAAATATTTACTTCTTCGTCTCCTGTTTCGTTCATTTTATATGTCCAGTGATAGACAACAGGAGCAGTATTAATCTCATC
>OFGA01001884.1_pt1 | contig 13669 bp, 13 predicted proteins | sample 1521471 | NCBI WGS metagenome assembly OFGA01 (sample SAMEA3504086, study PRJEB24116) | mouse gut metagenome | biome: mouse gut; feature: mouse-associated habitat; material: faeces | place: Denmark | collected 2011
CCCGGCTGGCCCGTTTCCGCGGCATATGCCGTGAAGCTGGCACTGACCGTCAGAACAAATGCCATTAAAAGTGCTATCTTTCGTTTCATGCTTTCAACCTCCCAACCTTTCTTCCCATTCCGGCTCTTTAAAACCTACCAGTACAAAATCCTCCCCCACTGCAAGCGGCCGTTTCACCAGCATGCCATCCGAGGCCAGCAGTGCCAGCTGCTCTTCCTCCGACATTTGCGGCAGCTTCTCTTTCAGCCCCAGCGCCTTATACGAATTGCCGCTTGTATTAAAAAAACGCTTCAAAGGCAGCCCGCTTTTGCGATGCCAGTCCTCCAATTCCTCTTTCGTAGGATTGTTTTCCCTGATGGGCCTGTCCTCATATGCGATTCCATGTTCCTTCAGCCAGGCCGCCGCTTTCCTGCAGGTGCTGCATTTCTGATATTGTATAAGCTGCATTCCGTACCCCTCCGATACATTTTTTCTGCCTTTTGCAGAAACGGCACAATCCTCCTCTGACAGATTGCCGAAAAAGCGTGTATTTTCAAACGTTCTGCCATTTGTCAGGGAGAGTGTGCAAACAAATATTACCAAAAACAACAAACTTTGTAAAGGAGTATTTCGGCCAAAAAATAATTTGCCGCGCCGCCTGTTACGACCGGTCCAGGAGAAACGCTCTTTTCACTTCCAGCAGGCTGTGTATCTGCATTAAAATATAAAACAGCACCGCTCTCGCCTCAAATTCCTCCCTGTTTACAGGCAGTTCCTCCCCTTTCAGCCGTACCAGAAGCTGGTCCAGCTCTTCCAGCAGCCCTTCCACCGTGTTGTCCCTGTGATAATCTCTCTCTATCTGTCCAAGGAACTCTGCCACCATATGCGCCTGCCGGGGCAGATACTGCAGCTTCAGGATATTTTCGTAGATTTCCCTCAGAATAACGCTCTGCCGCTCCCGCATTTTGATATAATCCAGTTCCCGCGAATCCCCCCTGCGGAAAACATTGTTATAATTCTCCACGGCACAAAGTTTGGCCGCTTCCAGGGCCGTCTCCAGACTGGCAAAGCAGTCCGGGACATAGCCGCTTTTATCCTCCCTGGGCAGCCACAGGGACATTCTGTGAAGAATTCCCTTTATCTGCCGGTCCGCCTCTCCTGCCAGCCGGTCAAATTCCACGCCTTTTCTGTGCAGATGCAGATTCACCGCAATCCCCATTCCCGTCCCGGTCAGAAACAGCGCAATCTCGTTTGCCAGAATCCCCGGCCCCATACTCCGCTCCGTCATAAAATGTGTCACCAGCACCGAATTCATCGCAATGGCCTCTCCCCAGCCCAGGCACAGGCACAGCAGGGCAAAGCCAAACAGGTACAGCGCAAAAGCCCATAAACTGTAATCCAGCAGCCAGAAACACCCTGCCGCTATGGCCAGTGCGCACAAGAACGCCAGCGCCCTGTTTCCCGCGCTCTGCAGGGTCTCCCGCTTGGTGTTCCGGATACTCAGAACCGTGATGATGCCTGCAGTGGCAGAATATTTCAGGCCCAGTTCCCCTGCTATGGCTATGGACAAAACCGCGGCCACCGCAATCTTGATGCTCTTAATCACCCTTGCATTCCAGATCTCACGTTTCATGGGCCCGCTCATTCCAGCACATCAAAGGCCGTACCGCAGGCCCAGGGGCTTCCCACGTCACAGCGGCCGTGGTGATAACGGCGCTCCCGGATTTCTCCACGGCCTTCCACCACCTGGATTTTGATCCTGCTCTCTTCCGCCCGGGTACATCCGTCCAGAATGGCAATCAGCGCTTCCACATCCCGGTCCCGGGTGACTTCTCTTTTTTCCTTCTGTTCTTCCATCTTTCCCCCATTTCTGCGCTGCTTTTTGTTTACAGCCCTCCGTGTCGGGCCATACATGCGGCCCTGCAGCGCCAGACACAGCTTCCGCATACCGTTGTCTTCAATATCTGCGTTTTTCCTTCCGGTATTTTAAGGGAGTGCAGGCAGTGTATTTTTTAAATACCCTCTCAAAGTATGTGATGCTCTCAAACCCAAGCATTCCCGCTATTTCCGTGACGGAGTAGTCTCCGTTGGCCAGCAGGTTCTGCGCCTTCCTGACCCGGACAATATTCGTATATTCACTGATGCCCAGCCCCGTCACTTCCCGGAATATCCGGCATAGATAGGATTTGCTCACATAGAACCGCCCTGCCAGCTCCTCCAGCTGCTCTCTTGTGTCAAAATGTGTCTGAAGATAGTCTGCCACCTCGTGCACTTTCTGATGCTTTGGCGTCAGGGCAATCTCCTTTTCCGGCAGCATGTGCTTCTGGTACCGCGCCAGCAGGACCAGCAGCTCCAGCAGCTTTGTTTTCACCATCAGTTCATATTTTCTCTTCCTGTCCCGCATTTCATCCCTGACCTGAAGCGCAAGCCCTTCCACTTTTGCCACGTCCTCCGTACTCAGGCGGATAATCTGGTCATTCCGGTCATAAACTTCCTTCAGCGGATAAAAATCATTTTTTTCCAGAAACGGATCCAGCGCTTCTTCCCTGATCTGAAACAGAATCCTGCTGTGTCTGGACGACTTTGTCATACTGGTCTTGTGAATCTGGCCCGGCCTGACCAGAACCACGTCCCCTGCCTTCACCAGATAGGTTTCCTTGTCAATAAAATAATATACTTCTCCTTCCAGCAGACAGTACAATTCATATGTGTCGTGAAAATGGCGGCTGGACATGGAATATCCCTGCTCCCGGGTCACCCCTTCCACTTCTGCCAGTCCCTCCACATATTGTCTGTAAATAAGGTTTTCCATACATGACTCCCACACCTGTGCCTGCCGGATCTTTCGTGTCCGATCGTACGAAAACCGGGAAAACGGACAGGATTATATAAGATTATTATACTATTTTATTGTATAATGGCAATACCTGATTGATACGGCAGAAGACTTTTTACCCTTCACTGACCAAGGTGACAAGTCTTCCGGAAAATTTCATGTACCGAAATACGGGTGTCACCACGCAAACCATCACCTGACATATATGTCAAAAGAACAGGAGGGCTACATACTATGAAATACGAGGACAACAAAGTAACCGATATCCGCATCGCTTACATCGGCGGAGGCTCCCGGGGCTGGGCATGGTCATTTATGACAGATCTGTCCATGGAAGCTTCCATAAGCGGAACCATCCGTCTGTATGACATTGACGAGGCTGCCGCAAAAAACAATGAGATCATAGGCAATCACCTGAACCAGAGGCCCGACACGATGGGAAAATGGAATTATGTCACATGCAAAACCCTGGAAGAGGCCCTGACCGGCTGTGATTTTGTTGTGATTTCCATTCTCCCCGGCACCTTTGACGAGATGTCCTCCGATGTCCATCTGCCGGAGCGCCTGGGAATATACCAGTCCGTGGGGGATACCGCCGGCCCGGGAGGCATGATCCGCGCCCTGCGCACCATCCCCATGTTTGTGGAAATCGGCGAAGCCATTCGGGATTACGCACCTGACGCATGGGTCATCAACTATACCAATCCCATGACACTCTGTGTCAAAACACTTTACCATGTCCATCCCGGCATCAAGGCTTTCGGGTGCTGCCATGAGGTATTCGGCACGCAGGAAGTCTTGAAAGGAATCTGTGAGGAAACCCTGGGACTGGAGAATATCAGCAGACATGACATCCATGTCAATGTACTGGGCATCAACCATTTTACCTGGTTTGACCAGGCTTCCTACAAAGGAATCGATCTTTTTCCCATATATGAAAAATACATCGGGGAACATTATGAAGAAGGCTACTGCAAGGGTCATATGAACTGGGCAAACAGCACCTTCAGCTGTGCCCACAGAGTGAAATTTGACCTGTTCCGGCGTTACGGCCTTATCGCCGCTGCCGGGGACCGCCATCTGGCGGAGTTTATGCCCGGGGATACCTACCTCAAAGACCCGGAAACCGTCACCGGCTGGAAATTTGGCCTGACTCCGGTGGAATGGAGAAAGCAGGATCTGCAGCAACGCCTGGAAAAGAGCCGCCGTCTGGCAGCCGCCGAAGAAGAAATTGAGCTGAAGCCCACGGGAGAGGAAGGCATCCAGCTGATCAGGGCCCTCTGCGGACTGGACAGAGTCATCAGCAATGTCAATATCCCCAACACTTTCCTGCAGATTCCCAATCTTCCCGCCGGCGCCGTTGTGGAGACCAATGCCCTGTTCAGCCGGGATTCCATCCGGCCCCTGATCGCAGGTCAGGTTCCGGAAAACATCAGGGCGCTGCTCATGCCGCATATTGAAAATCATGAAACCATTCTCCAGGCCGCCCTCACCTGCGACAGGGAAAAAGTTTATCAGGCGTTTGCAAACGACCCTCTTGTGAAGGGACGCGCCGAAGATGGCCAGATCCGCAAACTGGCCGACGACATGATCGCAAACACCATGGAATATCTCCCGGAGGGATGGCAGTAAGCCTGCTGCCGTGCCATGCGGGCTGTCCTGTTCTTACATCATATCTGAAAGGGCTTTCCCGGAACCCGCCGCGGCCGGGACTGCCCTCTGATCAAAAACCGGCATGTGAGACCCCCGTCTTGTCTCACTGCCGGTTTTATGGTATTCTGAATAAAACGTCTGCCTCCCCGGCAGGGCAGGGACAGACTTTCAGAAGGGAATACAGACAATGGAAGCAAACAAAAAACGGGAGGGAATCTGCCACATAGCCGGCGCGGGAGAAGATTACGGCCTGACATTTACACCTTCCCCGGAAGATTTCGTCATCGCCGCCGACGCCGGTTTTACGCTGTTAAAGGAAAAGGGAATTTCCATAAATCTGGTCATCGGGGATTTTGACACGCTCCGTTGCCCGCCTCTTCATCCCAATGTGATCACCCTGAGTCCGGAGAAAAACGATACCGACATGCGCGCCGCCGTCCGGGAAGGACTCCGGGCAGGATATCAGGTATTTCACATTTACGGCGGAACCGGAGGACGCATTGACCATACCCTGGCCAATCTTCAGCTGCTGGCGGAATTGTCCCAAAACGGATGCCGTGGATTTCTGTTCCACAAAGACTGTGTGATTACCGCCATCACAGACGATTCCATGCGCTTTTCCGAACGTTATTCCGGTTATTTGTCCGTGCTTTCCCATTCCGCAAAATCCGAAGGCGTATATCTGAAGGGACTGAAATATGAGCTGGAAAACGCGGTGCTGGAAAACACCTATCCGCTGGGAGTCAGCAACGAGTTTACGGGAAAGGAAAGCCTGGTATCCGTCAGGAAGGGAACGCTGCTCCTTGTATATCCGTTTCTTTCCCATTCAAAAACCCCGCCTTCTGCAGCGGGGCATGAAATTTGAAACGTCCCCGGGGAATTCCCCACAGGCGCCCCCATGGACGCTCCCCGGGAAACACCCCGGATTATTCCTCCGTAAAAATCCTTCTCACCGCAACGATTTCATCGTATTCCGCATCCGAGACACAGATATCATACCGGGGATCTGCATGTACAATCATTCCCTCTCCGATATAGACAGCCACATGAGAAGGTTCCTCATAGAAAAGCAGATCTCCCGGCCGGGCATTCTCCAGTCCCTCCACCGGGACTCCGCATTCCTTCTGTCTCTCCGCCGAATGCGGCAGCGTCATGCCGAAATTTTCGAATACAGCTTTCACAAATCCGGAGCAGTCCGCGCCTTCCGTCAGACTGTCCCCGCCCCAGACATACGGATTCCCCACAAACTGCAGGGCATATTCCGCCGCCTGGGCGCCCATCTCGTTTCCCCCTTCCACCGTAAAAGATTCATCCAGCGTCACCGCCCTTTTCTCACCGGAAAATTCCTTTTCCCGGATTCCCAGGGCAGCCATATAATCCGACGCTTTGGCCGGGTCTGCCTTTTCCCTGCTGACCGGCAGCCGGAACAAAGCATTTAATCCCTCATAAGACTCGTTCCGGGAGATGATATTTTTGTTCTCATCATAAAGATACGCTTCCGTGTCATAGAACTGTTTTCCCTCCAGAACGCACAGATATAAATTGTGATCCGCAAATATTTCCACATTGTCACATTCCACAAGCCGGTATAACACGCCCTCATAACACATTTCCGTATAATTTCCGTGCATGGATGCCGCATTGTAAAAAGCAGGGTTATATCCCCCAATCAGCGGGGATACAAAAAACTCCAGTTCCCCATATCCCTCATCCCAAGTGTCGGGCATGGGCGTGCCATCCTCATTCCGGATTGCCACCACTGCATAACTCCGGTCTGCCAAAACCGACTTTCCGCTGAATCTGGGCTGGTCCGAAAGTGCCTTCCCGGAAACAAGCCCCAGCAGGCTCACCTCATAACCTCCGTAACTCTGGGTTTCGTTCACAAGTACCGCATCACTGCCCGAAAAAGCTTCCATCAGCCTGTCATCCTGCATTTCCTGCGCCACATCTTCCGCGGACAGATACCGCCATGCGGCAAAGACCGTCAGGGAACTGATGGCAAACAGAAGGGATGCCGCAAGCACGGCCCCGGGAAAGCGTCCTTTTCTTATGTGCCTGTTTTCCTGCCCCCTGATCCGTTCCAGTATTCTCCGGTTACATTCTTCTGCCGGCGCTTCTGCCGGCGCAAGGGCATGTCTTAATAATTCATCCAGTTTTCTTTCCATATAAGATATCCTCCAATTCTTTTTTTAAGATTTTTCTGGCATGATGCAGTCTGCTCATCACCGTTCCCGGAGGCACCTTCAAGAGCGCCGCGATCTGCTTTACCGGAATCTCTTCCATATAATAGAGAAGAACTGCCATCTTCATCTTTTCCGGCAGCCTGTCCACGGCCTCCCTCACAGCCTGCCGCTCTTCCCGGTCCAGCACCCTGTCTTCCGGTGTCTGGCCGGACTGCTCTCTCCAGACCGCGCTGTCTTTATCCTCCATGGACTGCATACCGGCAATCCGCTGTCTCCATCCATATTTTCGTTTCCGGTTTTTCCAGATATGCAGTGTCACCGACAACAGAAAACTTTTGGGATTCCTTTCCTGCTCTATTTTGCGCCCCAGCTCCACGGCCTTCAGAAAAGTCTCCTGATAGAGATCTTCTGCCTCCTGCCGGCTCCGGGTCAGATACACGCAAAAGGAATAAATATCCTTACCATATGTTTCGATACAAACCTCCAATTCTTGTTTTTCCATTTCTTTCTCCACTTTCCAGATTCCAGACGTCTGTGGAAGCGGCAGTTCATCTGCCCTTCATATATATATTGTAACAACTTTCCGGCAGCTTCACGGAATATGACAATCGAGCAGGGAAGATTCATCTTCCACTACCCGCCGCGCCGGGCACCCGTCAGCCTTTGTGGACATCCCTCCTCTGGGTGACCGTGTGCATGTTGCGTCAGCAACAAGGTTCCATATGCGCCCCTGCGCATAAAAAAATCCCCTTTTGGGGGATTCTGCTGTCTCGGGCGCTATACAACTATTATACAAAGATTTTATAATTCCTTAAGTCCATGGTCAAACTTTAGACACAATTATAGAGTATCATGTAATCATTCACAAAGGAGCTGTTGGATTTGAACAAACTTGTCAGGGTCCTGTCAGCTTCGACTACCAACAACACTGCCTTTGGCAGTTTTACATATATTTTTTCTTCATGTTTTCTTTATATTTTTACTCCCTTCCTTTTACATGGGAGCCCCTCCGGGGGCTCTTTTTTATGCGCAGGGGTGCATAAGGTAAATTGTTGCTAACGCAACATGCACCCCGCGCGCGAGTAGTGGAGAAGGGCGTTCCCCTACTCGATTGCACACTAACGCCTAAGGTAAATTGTTGCTAACGCTGCATGCACCCCGCGCCCCCTCCTTATGACAGGCGTCCTTTAAAATCTCCATACCCGAATCGTTTTACCAGCTTGCATTCTCCGTCTTTTCTGCGGATGGCAATGGCAGGAAGGGGCATACCATTGAACGTATTATTCTTCACCATGGAGTAAATGGCCATATCTTCAAACACCAGACGGTCTCCCTCCCGCAGTCTTTCCCCGAAGGAATAATCCCCTATGATATCTCCCGCCAGGCAGGTGGGGCCTCCCAGTCTGTAGGTGAAGGGCTTTTCTCCCGGAATGCCCGCATTGCCCAGGGGCGGCCTGTAAGGCATCTCCAGCACATCCGGCATATGACAGGCCGCGGAAGTGTCCAGTATGGCAGTTTCCGTTTCATTCCGGACGATTTCCAGCACTGTGGTCACCAGGAAACCGGCATTCAGCGCCACCGCCTCCCCCGGCTCCAGATATACCTTCAGCCCATATGTGTCCTGCATTCTCCGGATACACCTCTCCAGTCTCGGAATATCATAATCCTCCCGGGTGAAGTGATGTCCGCCGCCGAAATTGATCCATTTCATCCCGCGCAGATATCTGCCGAACTTTTCCTCCACCGCATCCAGTGTTTTTTCCAGGTCGTCCGAATTCTGCTCACAGAGTGTATGAAAATGAATGCCGTCCGGCATAAATCCTTTCTCTGCCCCTGCCGCAAAATTCTGCAGTGTCACCCCCAGCCGGGATCCCGGGGCGCAGGGGTCATAAATGGCATGTGCTTCCTGGGTGGAGCATTCCGGATTCACCCGGATGCCGATACTCTTTCCCGCCTCCCGCGCGCGGATGCCGAATTTTTCCACCTGCCTCCAGGAATTAAACACAATATGATCGCAGTATTTCAAAATTTCTTCAAAATCTTCCTCTTTGTATGCCGGGGAAAAAATATGGTTTTCCTTTTTTACATCCCCCATCTCTTCTGCCCAGAGCCTTGCCTCATATAAGCCGCTGGCAGTGGCCCCGCTGAGATACTTTCCCACCAGGGGATATAAGGCAAACATGGAAAAAGCCTTCTGGGCCAGCAGTATTCCCGCGCCCGTCCGCTCCATCACTCCCTGCAGAATTTTCAGATTTTTTTCTATCAAGACCTCGTCCACCACGTAACAAGGCGTGGGCAGCTGTGAAAAATCCATGGTTCCCTCCTGACATCCCCCTTTATTGTGCCGTAAAATCAAAGAAACTTTCCAGCAGCTCATGGCGCACATGCCTGCTGTCATAAAAATCCTCATCCGTCATCTGCATCCGGTAAGGATCATAACTGCCCGTTATCTTCAGGCCATACTGCCCGGCCATGTCATGGGCAAAAGCTTCCAGCTCCGAGAGAATATAATATTCCTCCTGGTCTATCCTGTCCCACAGGGATGGTGCAAGAGGACATAAATATAAGTCCACTTCCACGCCTTTTCTCTGTAAGTACTGAATCATTTTTTCAAACATTTCTTCACAGTAGGGACTGATATGACCATTCTTGGAAAACATTTTCTCGATATCATAATTTTGTGCCTCTTCCCGGACAAAATCGGCCGTGTTCTGCTGGTACTCCAGCGCATATACCAGACTGCCGTCCCGGGCATAATAGGTACCCTGGTAATCCTCCCCGGCAATTCCCCAGCTGTCCTGTGCCGTGACTCTCTCCAGCACCGCCTGAAGCCCCCTGGTTCCCGCAAAGCTTACGCATGACTGAAAATAGGTTATGGAAAACAGCTGGGAAAGCCTGGCCTTGGCCCTGGCAAACCCATTCTCCTCCGGAACCTTCATTTCCTTTCCGTCCAGAATCCCCAGCATGTAATCCGCATAGGGCCGCAGGGTCTCATTGCGGGAAAAGGTACCGAACAGTGTCTCGTCAAAAAAATAAGAATCCACGCAGAAAATAACCCTGTCGTACTGCTTCCCGTAGACCTCCATAAGACCAAACTGGGCCAGAATATCATAAAAGTCGGCTCCGGATATTCCCAGATTATAATAAGAATCCGTGCCCGCCGTATCGGCCCGGATTCCGAATACCAGACTGGGCCCCACTGTCACGCATTCCGTTTCCGGAGGCATTTCCGTGATCAGATATTGCTTGACCCCCCGTTCGTCTCCGTTGCCCGCGTCAAAATAAACCTGGTTTCCCTCCAGCAGGGCCTGTGCCATGAACCGGCTGTCACTGTGGTAAATACCGGCCGGATCCACAAAATAATTCGTGGCGGCAACTGCCACCCGTATGGGCAAAAATAATAACAGCCTAAACCACCTTTTATCCTTCATGTGTCCCTCCGTCCAGATACAAAGCGCCTTCGCGCAAATCCCCGCGCCCTGTCAGAACTGAAAATAAATAAACGAATTGTTTCCGCCATGTGCAAAAAGATAGATCACCATAATAAACATAATATATACAATCCATCTTATTACGACTGACCTATTTCCAATCCATCTTATTACATCAGTTTTTAATGAGAAGAAGTCAAATAACGCTAATATGCCCACCATCAAAAGAATTCTTATACATCCATAATAACCCAATACTGTAGTATTACTAAAATACTGCTTACCTTGACTTATCCCTGTGAAAAAGTGTGATATGACAAAGATCGCATCCTCAATTGAATTAGCTCTAAAAAATACCCATGCTATATTACAGAATACAAAAACTAAAAACCAAGAGACAATCGCTCCTACACATTTCTTCCTAATGATGGAACTATACTTTTCAAACATTCTTTCTATAACTTGAGCCACTCCATGAATTGCACCCCAGATCACAAATGTCCAGCTAGCTCCATGCCATAGTCCACTTACCAAAAACGTTACCATCAAATTAAATATATTCCTTGCTTTGCAACAACGATTTCCTCCTAACGGAATATAAACATAGTCTCTGAACCATGTAGATAATGAAATATGCCATCTTGACCAAAACTCCTTAACCGATCTTGAAAAATATGGGCTTTTAAAATTTTCCATCAGCGAAATATCGAGTAATTTTGCTGTCCCAATAGCAATGTCCGAATATCCAGAAAAATCACAATAAATTTGAATTGTGAATCCCAAAGCAGCCGCAATCATTGGAAAGCCAGCATTTGACTCTAATGAAGAATAGACTTCATCTACATACACAGCTATTACATCAGCAACACATAGCTTCTTAAAAAATCCCCATGCAATGAGTTTCAACCCGTATGTTGCATTATCATAGTCAAACTTATGAATAGCTTTTATCTGTGGCAAAAGATTCTTTGTTCTTTCTATTGGTCCTGCCACCAGTTGAGGAAAAAAGGCCACAAATGTTGCGTAATGTCCAAAATGGTGTTCTGCCGGAATTTCTTCCCTATATACATCTACTACATAACTCAATGTCTGAAAAGTATAAAATGATATACCCACAGGAAGCAATAAATCTAATGTCCACGGATTCAATTTAATTGAAAATACATTTAGCACATTTGTGATTGATTCAAATGCAAAATTAAAGTATTTAAATACAAACAACACACCTAAACAAAGTAACGCTGTAATCTTCAAGACTGCTTTCTTCTTTTTCTTATCACTCTTGCATTCTATTATCCTTGCAGCTGTATATGAAACAATCGTTGTTGATAAGATCAACACTATGTATTTTGCATCCCAACTCATATAAAAATAATAGCTTGAAATAAGTAATATCATCCATCTAAATTTGTGTGGCAATAACCAGTACAGTATAAATACGCATGGTAAAAAAATAATAAAAGCTAATGAATTAAATAACATATTCTATCTCTCCACCAATGTTATATTTTGCATCTCAATTTCTATGGTTAACTGCCAAACTATATTTAAGTTTATCAGGAAATAATTCGGCATTTTTCGCAGAGTTGTATACTCTGCGAAACCTGTAGTTACAGGAATTTTGATGGATTAGCCCCCTCCTTTCTTGGAATCTTCTCCACTTCTAACTTCCAAAATGATAAATACCCTGAACCTGTATATTCACCCGTCTTTTGTGGATAAAATTCTATTCTATGAGTATAAAAAGACAGAAGAAAATCCGTTCTCCTGTCCATACATATTTTTTTTATTCCTACTCTAGTTTAACCCATATATAATCATAGCACAAAAAAGAATATCTATTGATAAATCAACTTACTTCCAAATATTTCCCGTCCAGCGCCGCATAAATCAACCGATCATGCCCATCGTACACCAGCTTCAATGAAAAGAATGTGTCCCTTTCGAGAAGAAGCCTGTGGAAAATCAAATCCCCTTCCCACAGATTCAGTTCTCCAAGCCGGGAAATCTCCACCCACTCTAAATCTCCTTCATCACAGGCCGTTAACTCACCTTCAAACTCATCCGCCGTAAAAAGGGACATGTATTCGGTTACCCCGTTTCCCGATACGAACGTCACCATAGCGCGGTACTGATAGGAAGTCAGCGTAAGCCCCGTCTCCTCTTTCACTTCCCTGAGCAGACATTCTTCCGGACTTTCGTCCTCTTCAAAATGCCCCCCTACGCCAATCCATTTTCCCTCGTTCACATCATTTTTCTTCACATTCCTGTGAAGCATCAGATACTTCCCATCCTTTTCTATGTAGCATAGCGTACTTAATTCCGACATCTTTTTCTCTCCTTTCCTGCGGCATCCGCCTTTCTAAAATCGTCTAAATATGGTATGATAGCATACTGTCAGCATAATAGTTTAAAGAATATTTGCCTTACATTCAAACGCAATTAATAAACTGAACGCTTATTACATTTTATCGAATTAATGGGAGAATTGCAATGAATCGAACCATTCATTATGAAATATCCGAAGCCGACGAAGGGCTTCGCGTCGAACAGTACCTAAAGCGCAGGGGATATTCTTCCCAGAATCTTGCATCCATCAAACGGATGCCGGAAAGCATTCTGGTAAACGGCACACATGATTATATGCGAAAAACGCTTAACCGCGGCGACCATTTAACGGTTCAAATTACCGAAACCTTGTGTTCTGAAAAGATTCCCCCGGTAGAGCTTCCTTTAAACATTGTATATGAAGATGAAGACATGATCGTTGTTAACAAGCCTGCCGGAATGCCTATACACCCTTCTCTGAATAATTATTACAATACCATGGCAAATGCGCTTGCCTGGTATTATAAAGCGCAAAACAAACCTTTTATTTTCCGCTGCTGCAATCGTCTGGACAGGGATACCTCCGGCCTGACAGTAGTGGCAAAGCATCTGGTAAGCGCCGGTATTCTATCAGCTATGACCGGAAAAAGAGAGGTTCATCGGGAATATCTGGCTATCACTGAAGGGCATGTGATGCCGGAATCCGGTACGATCACCGCGCCGCTTAACCGAAAACCAGGCACAATTATCGAGCGGACTGTAGACTGGGAACAGGGAGAACCTGCCATTACCCATTACCGTCTGGTGTCGTCCAACAGCCGCCACAGCCTTGTAGCGCTCAAGCTGGAAACCGGACGTACCCACCAAATCCGCATCCACATGAAATACTTAGGCTACCCGTTAATTGGGGATTATCTCTACAATCCGGATATGTCCTGTATCCAAAGGCAGGCGCTTCACTCCCACAGGCTCTCTTTCCCGCATCCCATAACCGGAAAGCAGATAGATTTTACGGCGCCGCTTCCGGAAGACATGCAGGCCGTTCTGGAGCTTCCCCCTTATTAATGTTTTTCCTCTCACGAAATATCCATATTGTTCTGCCGCTTTAGACGGTGTCTGCGTCCAAAGCGGCGGTAATTTCTACCCTGTCATTTGTTACAAAGGGAATCTTACTATTCAGCTTTGATTTATGTTGTTTATTTCTTCAGGAAGCGCGTATGGCAGCCGCATGTCCTCTATTTCCTCTTCTATCCCCTTTT
>OFGA01001893.1_pt1 | contig 13636 bp, 7 predicted proteins | sample 1521471 | NCBI WGS metagenome assembly OFGA01 (sample SAMEA3504086, study PRJEB24116) | mouse gut metagenome | biome: mouse gut; feature: mouse-associated habitat; material: faeces | place: Denmark | collected 2011
ACCGATAATGTAGTCTATATACATGATGCCGTGCTGGAGGATCAGCGGATTAAACTGGATATTGAGGTTGCAGACACCAATGATTCATTACAACTATGGTATTTTCCGGAAGGAGATCCTGAATCAAAGCTGCAAACGGGAGTTTCTGGGTGGAGAGAGCATAGTTTTTCAAATCTGAAAGCAGGAACAAAATATATTTTTGAATTCCGGGACACTGCAGATAATGAATTGCTGTATACGGCAGAGTATGCGACTACCGGTGATAAAGTGGAGGTATCTACCAGTGAGTTGTCTGCTGTGATCTCAGATGACTTTGCTACGATGACGGTAGAGACCAAACTTCAATATAACGGCACCGAGTCTTATGCAAGGCTGAAATATAAATTCACGGATTCCATGAATAAGGTGTTTGACGAAAGCAGGTATGTGGACCTGCAGAGCTGGAGTACCGGACAGCCTGTGTCCGTAGAGATTGACTTGATGCAGGATGGCATTTTCCTGCGTCCGGGAGAAGAGTATCGGGTGGAGATATGCCTGGATTTTTCAGAGGATCACGTGACTTCTTCACCGGAGGTGATTACAGTCAAGGCGCCGGACAGGGCATCAGTTGATCCGTCAAAGATTACCTTTACCGTGGAACAGGATGAGTCGATAAAAACACGGGTGAATTATGCAGTGCAGATAGCTGATGCATCTTCTATAAAAGCAGCTGTATTCTACAGACCGTCAGGAACACAGAAATATCAGTCGATATATGCTTACGGCTATGACAGCAGTGCAAACGGATCTATTAATGGTATGAGTGCAGGAGCAGCCTATGATTTCCTGCTGTATGTTGGAGGAGTCACGAAGGAGCAGACCTTAAAACTGGAAACGGTATCCGGTGCAGCTCTGGCAAGGGTAGAAGACTCCGCAACGGACTATGTCGGCCCATATGATGTAGTGCGTACATATCGGATGGAGACGGCGGATGGGGCCCAACAGCCTGAGGGAAGCTATTATCTGCAGTTACAGTATATGAATGATTCAGGTTACTATAACAATCTGGGTTCTTCTGTTGAATTGAATGTGGATAATGGGTATCAAGCGACGGTTTCTTCTGCCGAGAGAGCTTCTACATGGTTGAAGCCGGATACTGACTATACGCTGCGATGGATGCTGGGCAAGTCTGCGTATGTTTCTGAGAGTAGTGCAGAATGCTGCATCTATGAAACCATCCACACTGCAACAGCTAAAGTGATACTGGAGAAAGAGGTCGATCTTTGCAATTATCAGGAATACAAGGTGACGCTGGATGCAGCTGATGTTGTAAACATGAAGGCGAATGGCCGCAGTATATCTTTATATAGATATTTGAAAGCAGAGAATGATACAAAATATACAGAAGGTAATTCATATTATCTGTCATCCTATAATAATTACAGTGCTGCAATAACGCTTGATAATTTAACGGCAGATACGCGTTATGAGCTGTCTTTGCGGGATTACAACGGTGAAATAGAATATGCGAAGACAACCTTTACGACACCGGCAGACCAGCGGGCAGTGAAGGTGACATCCGTCAATCCTTTTATTGTTTATGCATCGATTGAGTATGCGACCAGTGGATTTGGAGAACAGACGAAGGACTATATCCTGTGTTATTACAGAGAACTGAAAGCAGATAATTCTACTGCATGGATATCGGGTGGTTATAGAAGTGCAGTAAATGGAAATTACAGGAAATTTGAGCTGAATGATTTGAAAGAGAATACCAATTATGAATATACGATTGGAATCGGAAGTTCATATGATACGGCATTGTCTAAGCTGAAACATTCGGTAACGGGCAGCTTCAAGACCAGAAGTGATGAGAGTGAGATAAAGATTACTTCAGAGAGAGTCATGATGACTTCCGCCAGAATGGATTATATTTTGTACAATACGGAAAATGCAGGTTATGATTATGTCTATGTCTATGTCAGAACAAACCAGAACGGAGCAGCCGGGAAATGGGAATTAAAGAGCAGGAAGACGATATATAATACATCCGGCACGATTGAATTGAATGGGCTGCAGGAGCAGACGTCCTATGAATACCGGATAGGGCTTGGAAAGAGCAGTGCAGCGGTCGGGACTCTTAAGAGAACGGTTGAAGGAACTTTCACGACTTATGCGGATACCCGCAGGCTGGAAATGACCGGAACTACAGCGAAGATTCTATCCGCTGACGTTGGTTATAAACTCAGCGGTATGGAAAATGCAGGCCATGGCTACCTGGTCGGATATGTCAGTAAGAAGGCAGATCCAGACGGTGCATGGACCAGAAAACTGTCACTGGAAATAGACGACCAGAATACGAGTGGAACAGCAGTTGTCAAAGGACTGGCAGAAAAGACAGAATATGAACTGGTGGTGGGATTCGGAGATTCGGGAAGTGTTTCCAGAGATGAATTAAAGCATCCACAGACCATAACCTTTACCACACTGGAGGATCAGCGTAAGGTATCGAATCCGAAAGCCGTGGTAAAGGGGACGAGTGCGACTTTAAGTGCACTTTTTGAAGGAAATATAGAGTATTCATCGTCATATGTGCATTTCTACTACAGGAAAAAGGGCACAACAGATTATACGAAGGCTGAGCGTGTTGTCAATGCATCCAGAGTACAGACGAAGGAGTGCAGTGTAACGATTTCAGGCCTGATAAAGAATACCGCATATGAGTTCGCGGCAGTGTTGTCCGAGAATCAGTATGCATGTGATGAGCCGGATGAAGTGATGAAACCGGAATACAGGACAGAGATCGGTGAATTTGAGATTGCGGCATCAGGCACTGCGGTTGTCAAACCGACTTTGGTCAAGCTTTCACAGACGAAGTTGTTCTTGAATGCGAATGTATCTTACAGCGGTATCAGAGGATATGGCTATGAGACTTTGAAAGCTGCGGTGAATCCGGCCAAAGCGTCTGCAGGCTTCACATGGGAGAGCAGTGACGAGAAGATTGTAACCGTATCAGGTGGCAGGGTGACGGCTGTGGCTCCAGGCACGGCGACGGTCAAAGTAACTTCAAGTTATAATGCGGAAGCTTTCGCTGTCTGCGAAGTAGTGGTAGGGAATTACCAGATCGCGAAAAAGGAAGCAGCAGGTGTACAACTGCTTGCTGATCCGGAGCTGAATGCTGTCAAAGGCGGAAAGTACAGCGATTATACCGTATGTAAAATAGAGAATGGTAATCCGACAGAAGTAAGCTTTCATGTTTTATCGGACAATGAAGCGGTTGCTTCCTGGAATGAGAGCGAAGGTGCGATTACGGTTAACAATACCGGAAGTACAAAACTGGTATTTGAGACAGAAGATCAGGTGAAACTGTATTTGCAGGTTACGGCAGGATCGACACCGGGTAAAGGATTTGCGGTGACAGGATTTACTGCGGCTGACGGTTATGAAGCGTATGCGGCAGTACGGAATGCGGAGAAGGAATACACGCTGGCGTATACTTCCGGAATCAGTTACAGTACGGAGGGAGAGATCGTTCCGAAGAATCCGGTATTTGACAAGAGTGATTTCAATTGGGCGATTGACAAAACGGACATTGCGACCGTGGATGAATTGGGCAATCTCACACCGCTGAAAGCCGGAGATGTGACCCTTAGTGTGTCACCGAAGGAAGCCGGAGATGCGCCTTACACGAAGGACATCTGTCAGGTGACACTGCATATTAAGACGCTGGCTTCGGCTGATCTGGAGAATGCGACTCCTGTCTATGCGCTGGCGGATATCAGCAGTAAGATCGGTGATGTGAAGTTTCCGGATGAAGAAGCATGGAAAGGCTGGAAGTGGAAAGAGCCGGATACGCCGCTTGTGATCAATGGGGTGAATAAGGAGTACTATCCGTTTGAAGCCGTTTACACGGGAAGCGATCATTATCCGGAAGAGTCGACGGTCAATGTATATATTGCCAAAGTGACCGGGCTGTCAGTATATGAGGATGCAGAGGCTGGACATAATCAGGTCGTAGAGGTTGGCAGTGTGGATGCGGAGCAGAACCCGACTGCAGAATCCGATTCGATCACGTTGACCGCAGAATCTCTGTACTATGGCTCTCTTAATTGTAATGAGGAGACTAACTACTTTTATGATGTAGACGTAGAAGCACCGGCGAACATTGTGGTGAAAAAGCATGAATTCACGACAGATACCGGCAGACTTCTGCGGACATTCAGTATTACGGCGACAAAGGCAGGTAATTATACATTAACTCCAGCCATTAAGGTAAAGGATAAGAACAACAGCAATGAAAAAATCCTTGCGAAGACAACTTACAAGATAAAGGCAGTGGAAGATGATCAGGCTTATATCAGGCTGACACTGGAAGAACCTGTCAAGGATGGCATACGGCTGGACGGTGACAGGCTGATCGTGGATTATGACAGGAAGACTGATGTGGAAAGCTTCAAAGTCAGGGCAGAGCTGTTTGACAGAAATCTGGCGAATGAAGAGAAGTTTGACGTGACGAAGCTTGTCTGGAGCATGTCGGATAAGAAAGTGGCGACAGTAACGCCATCCTCCGACACCCGTTCTGCGGAAGTGAAGATCATCGGTGAAGGCCACACGATCCTGACCGCCAGGGTGAAGGATACGGCCGGGCATATGGCGGAATTGAAGGTTGAGATCCAGAATCATGCACCGCGTGTGAACAGAGACAATGTGAAGGTGAATCTGGCGTATGATTATGGTACGAATAAGGGACTTAATCTTGCTTCATGGTCATCAGGAGCTGTCGAGGTGATTCCCGTATACGGAGAGGGAATTCAGAATGTCAGTCTGTATGCGGATGCGGATGCAGCAAAGCCATACACCGGGCTGAATGCGGTCAGAGGAAGTGCGCAGCACAGCTGGGTCATCTGTCCGACAGCGGAGACAAAGACCGGTGAGGGAAGCTGTTATCTGGGGGTTAAGACAAGTTTCAGGGATACGCCTTATGTCTACCCGCTGAAGGTAACGGTAGTCGATCAGCAGGCGACAGTAACGGCCAGGTCTGTAAGAATATCGAATCTGTTTTACCGTTCAGATCCTGGTTCGTTAGACATTGCGGTCAAGGGAAATTATTATAGTATCGACAGTGTGAAATGGACAGACAACAGCAGCGGCGATAACAATGGTTATACCAGTGAAGGAACAACGTCTTACAGCTATGATTACACGAGTCGGCCAAAGAATGCAGTGCGGTACTACTTTATGCAGGAGGATATTCAGCTTACAGCAGATAAGAAACCTGTGGATGCCGGGATCGTAAGCGGAAAAGTCGAGGTGCAGCTGGGCGGCTATAAGCAACCGAACATTGTGAGTACTTCGTTAAAGTGGAATTATAAGAAACCGACTGTTGTCACAGATGACCCATCCGTTACGCTGATTCCGGCAGTGCCCGGCAAGAAAAGCGGATATTTTGACCTGAAAAATAAGACAGAGGGAAGATATTTGAATTATAGTTCGGACAGTTATTCCGGTTCTGATCCGAAATACATTTATAACGAGCTGGTATGCAGCAATGACGATGTAAGGTTTGCCTCACACAGGTCCACGTCTTATACATATACCGGCAGCAAGACAAGTGGAAGTGAGAAATTTACCGTGACGATCAGCGGGGATGACTGGAGGGAATCTCTGAATGCCACGCATACGATCAAACTTGCGGCGCCTGTACCGTATCTGTCTTCCACGAAGCTGACGATGAATACAAATCGTATGGGAACTATGGTGACCAATGTCAGATTGAAGGGGGCCCATTCAGCAGCGCTTTCCTGTACAGATATCGTTATCCAGGGTAAGGATGCGAGAGCGCAGAAGCTGCTGGATGAAGATCTGCTGGAGATCAGACAGGACGGCAGCGATGCTTCGCGGATCGTAATAACGGAAAACCGGGCGAGTACGATGAAACAGTCGGCAATTGCGAACGGTACCTATAATTATATCGTGATCCCGTGTTATGTGGATGCTGACGGTAATCGGATCCAGTCAAAGAAGCTGAGTCTGAAGATCATGGTGACGGATAAAGAGATCACTGCGAAGACGAAGGCGACGAGGAGTCTTGATCTGACGAAAGCTGTTGATGATTATTACATAAATGGTAATTATATCAGGCTGGATACGACATTTAAAAATATTGGCAATTATTTTGAAGTGATAGACAGCGAACTGGTCGGGGAATACAGCGGGTATTTTAATTTACATTATAATACACAATATTATCATCAGAGATTGACGATTGCCAATGAGAGTGAATTGAAGGCGGGACAGAAGTACAAACTGGCAATCAGATTTACGCTGAGAATGAGTGACGGCGATACCTTTACCGTAACAGGAGCGCCGTTCACGGTAAAACCGAAGCAGACATCGGCGAAAGTCAGAGTTTCCAACAATAATCAGACGTTGTATGCGGCGGCAGATGCTGTAAGCAGATCATATAGTCTGTATGCTCTGGGAGGGGATTACAGAATCCTTAAGGTAGAAGGAAGCCTGGACTGCAATAAAGATGGCAGACCGGATATAACGGTTGCGTCCAGCAGCTCTTATAACAGCTCCAGTATATCGGCTCTGGTAAGGATCACAGACCGGGATGGCGTACTGACAGTTACGGGAGCAAAAGGCAGGACTTATACGATTCCTGTCACGGTGCAGCTGAAAGGCAGAGACGGTATTACGAAGGATGTCAAGACCAGTATTAAAGTAACGGTAAAGCGTTAGTAACAGTGGAGGCGAAAGCCAGACTGTAACAGGTTTAAGTTACGGGAAGTAACGGCAGGGGCAGGCAATTTTGTCTGTCCCTGCTGTTTGCTCCGAATTAATTTATTTGCTCCTGCCGGTTGACGCGGACAGTATAATCTATTATAATAACATATGTTACCAAAAATGCTTGACAGTAAACTTACATCATGCGTAACCTGCCGTCGGGCGGGCCGCATGGCCATCCAAGCTATGAAAGTTGAAGACTTTCATAGTAAACTTACATCATGCGCAGCCTGCCGCCTGGCGGGCCGCATGGCCATCCAAGCTGTGAAAGTCAGAGACTTTCACAGTAACAAGTGTGATACGAGAGAGGGAATTCTTATGGCAAGAAAAGAGACGATTACAAAGAATGAGATATTGAACACGGCGTTCCAAATGGCCAGGCAGGAAGGAATCTCGCAGGTAAGCGCCAGAACACTGGCAGCCAAAGCCGGTTGTTCCACACAGCCGATCTTTCGGTTATATAAGAATATGGAAGAACTCGGCAATGAATTGTATGACAGGGCGATAGAGTTTTTTGGCGATTATTACGAGAATTTTCCGAAGACGCATGAGACGCCTTTTGTGGATCTGGGGCTGGCATATATCCGTTTTGCACAGGAAGAACAGCAGCTTTTTAAGCTTCTGTTTGTTTCCGAGAATCGTCACGGTAAGAGTTTGTATGATCTTTTGAACGGAGACAGGAGTACTGTTGTCAAGGAGATTAACAGTGCCAGATCATTTGGCTGTAAGGATCCTGGCGGTATGTTTATGAGGATGTGGATCTTTATCCATGGCTCGGCCTGTATGTCGCTGACGGATGACTATGATCTGCCGGAAGTGGAGACAGTGAAACTTTTGGAGGAATGTTACCGTGTATTCCGGAATGCTTAATTTTTTATAGAAGGGGATATTTTTAATAGAGAATGGCAATAGAGAATCGATATGATATTATCACAAGAATCAACGAGCATTACGGTAAGATGAGTAAGGGACAGAAAGCAATATCGGCTTTTATATACGATCACTATGATCAGGCGGTATTTATGACCGCGGCCAAATTGGGTGACACGGTGGGTGTCAGCGAGTCTACAGTCGTGCGGTATGCGATGTTTATCGGTTATAACGGATATCCGGAATTTCAGAGAGATTTGGAAGACTGGGTGCAGAATAAGATCAATTCGGTGCAGAAGATCGGAGCCAAGTATGGCAGGAGCACACAGTCGGAGATATTGACATCGGTGCTGCAGGCCGACATGGAAAAGCTGCAGGATACGATTCACAAACTTGATCCGACAGCATTTGAGACGGCGGTGGATATTATTCTGGAGGCGAAGGCAGTCTATATCATGGGCGTCAGGAGCTGTGAGCCGCTGGCGGAATTTATGAACTTTTACCTGAACATGATCCGGGGGAATGTAATACTGCTTAAAACAACAAGTATTTCGGAAACTTTTGAACAGATGATCCGTATTGATGAACAGGATGCCATGATTGGCATCAGCTTCCCCAGATATTCGATGCGCACCCTGAAGGCGATGGAATTTGCCAATGATCGGAATGCCAAGGTGATAACCATCACGGATACCGTACACTCGCCGATGAATCTGTATTCTTCCTGCAATCTGCTGGCAAGGAGCGACATGGTGTCTATTGTGGATTCTCTTGTGGCTCCCTTAAGCCTTATTAATGCGCTGGTGGTTGCGATGTGTTTAAAGCAGCCGGAAGAGGTAAAGAACAACCTGGAAATGTTAGAGGATGTATGGAATAATTATCAGGTTTACTTAAATGATGAGATTAATTTTATTGATGAGGAGCCTATGCTGAATTATCCGCTGATGAGAAATGAGGAAAGTGATGAATGACGGAACAAAAGGACAGAGGGGAACAGGCCGGAGAATCATTGTGATCGGAGGAGGCGCCGCAGGGATGATGGCGGCTGTCTATGCCGCAAAAGCCGGCGGGCAGGTTTTGCTGCTTGAAAAAAATGAAAAGACCGGAAAAAAGATTTACATCACCGGAAAGGGCAGGTGTAATCTGACCAATGCATGTGAGCCGGAAGATTTTTATCAAAATATCATCAGCAACAGGAAGTTTTTGTACAGTGCTTTTTCGCAGATGGATAATCAGGATGTGGTTTCTTTTTTTGAAACGGCTGGCCTTAAATTAAAGAAAGAACGAGGGGAGCGGATTTTTCCGGTATCAGACCACTCGTCGGATGTGATCGCCGCGTTAAACAGACAGATGGAAAAGTGTATGGTCAAAGTGAGGCTCCATGCGGCGGTAAAGGAGTTGTTTGCCTGTAAAGATGAGGACGGCGGGGAAAAGATTGCAGGCGTTAAGTTAGAAAATGGAGAGAAGCTTTTAGCGGATGCGGTCATTGTTGCTACCGGAGGAAAATCTTATGAAGCAACCGGCTCTACCGGTGACGGTTACCGGTTTGCGGTCCGGATGGGGCATAAAGTAACGGAAACCTGCCCGGCGCTGGTTCCCTTTACTATAGAAGAAGAGTGGTGCAAGCGCCTTCAGGGGCTGTCTCTTAAAAATGTGTCGATCGTCCTTCAAAAAGAGAAGAAAAAGCTTTATGAAGGGTTCGGAGAAATGCTGTTTACCCATTTTGGGGTCAGCGGACCGCTTATTTTAAGCGCAAGCAGTTACTATGCAAAGAAATGCGGGCAAAGCAGGGCAAAGCTTTCTATTGACCTGAAACCGGCTTTGTCCAAGGAGCAGTTGGACAGGCGGATCTTGAGGGACTTTGAGGAAAATAAAAATAAACAGTTTGGCAATGCCTTAGGCAGGCTGCTGCCTGCGAAGCTGGTTCCTGTCATAGTGGAGCTTTCCGGTATTATGCCGGAAAAGAAGGTCAATGAGGTCACCAAAAAAGAAAGAAGTAACCTTGTGGAACTTTTAAAGGGATTAAACATGACCGTTACAGGAACCCGGGGGTTTGCGGAAGCGATCATTACCCAGGGGGGCGTAAGCGTGAAGGAGATCAATCCTTCTACCATGGAGTCAAAGCTGGTGAAAGGACTTTATTTTGCCGGCGAGGTACTTGATGTGGACGGGGTGACAGGAGGATTTAATCTGCAGGTGGCATGGTCTACCGGTGCACTTGCCGGCAGAAGCGCGGCAAATGAAGCGTAAAGAACAGGAAGGAACGGCAGGAAAGGAGAAGAAACAAATGAGTTTTCAAATTGCAATAGACGGACCGGCAGGGGCCGGAAAAAGTACCATTGCCAGAATGGTGGCAAAGGAAAAAGGATTTATCTATGTAGATACCGGCGCCATGTACCGGGCTATGGCTTATTACCTTTTGTGCAAAGGTGTGGCCATGGAGGATGAAGATGCCATCGGAAGGGAGTGCGCCGGGGCCAGGATCTCAATCCGTTATGAGAAGGGGGAACAGATTGTCCTATTAAACGGAGAAAACGTAAATGGTGTGATAAGGACGGAAGAGGTAAGCAAGATGTCGTCCATGAGCAGTAAGCATCCCAAGGTGCGGCAGCGCCTTACTCAGCTTCAGAAGGAACTGGCAGGTACCAGTGATGTGGTAATGGACGGCAGGGACATTGGAACTTGTGTGCTGCCGGATGCGGATGTCAAGATATATCTGACTGCCAGTGTGGAGGTCAGGGCAAATAGAAGATATGAGGAACAGAAGCAAAAGGGCATAGAATGCGATCTGGAGCAGATTGCCGAAGATATCGCCAAAAGGGATGAGCAGGATATGAACCGGGAAATTGCTCCTCTCAAGCAGGCGGAGGATGCAATCATGGTAGATTCTTCTTATATGACGATCAAGGAAGTGTCAGATAAGATCCTGGATCTGTGCAAAGACATATAGGTCAGGCGGTTTCCGAAATAGGGGAGAGGAGACATTACTGTGAAAAATAAATTTTTCACAGACAAATTTGTGCTTGCGCCCAAATTTGCAGGCTTTTGAAAACATGGAGGATTTATATGGAAGTGTTGCGGGCAAAAAGCGCCGGTTTCTGTTTTGGCGTAAAGCGTGCAGTGGAAGAAGTTTATGAGCGGTTAAAAGAGGGAAGGGAAATTTTCACTTACGGTCCTATCATCCATAATGAGGAAGTGGTGAAAGACCTGGAAAAACGGGGCGTCAGGGTGATCGACGGGGAAAAGGAGCTTTCAGATTTAAAAGAAGGAACTTTGGTGATCCGTTCCCATGGCGTACCTCAAAAGATTTATGAGCTGGTCAGGGAAAACAATTTAGAGTGTATTGATATGACCTGTCCATTTGTAAAGAGGATCCATACTATAGTGGAAAAGGAAAGTGCAAACGGACAGAAAATTATCATCATCGGAAATGCGGGGCATCCGGAGGTGGAAGGCATCATGGGGTGGTCACATACGCCTGCGGTAGTCATTGAGTCGAAAGCGGAAGCGGAAAATTTCGTAAATGATTCCCCAAAACCATTGTGCATTGTCTCCCAGACGACATTTAACTACAACAAATTTCAAGAATTAGTTGAAATTTTTCAAAAAAAAGGTTACAATGTTAATGTTGTAAATACTATCTGTAATGCAACAGAGGAACGACAGAAGGAAGCTGGTGAAATTGCAGCAAAGGTTGATGCGATGATAGTAATAGGTGGCAGGCATAGCTCTAACACGCAGAAACTCTACGGAATTTGTCGTGAGAAATGCGCAGCCACATACTTTATACAGACGCTGGAAGATTTGCATTTAGAACTGCCTAAAACCGCTGCTCTGGTGGGTATTACTGCGGGGGCTTCCACCCCAAACAATATTATCGAGGAGGTTCAAAATTATGTCAGAGTTAACTTTTGAACAAATGTTAGAAGAGTCTTTCAAGACAATACACACAGGAGAGGTTGTTGAAGGTACCGTTATTGACGTTAAGCCGGAAGAGATCATTCTCAACATCGGATATAAATCAGATGGTGTCCTTACTCGTAATGAATATACGAATGAACCGAATGTGGATTTAACAACCGTTGCAAAGCCTGGCGATACCATGGAAGTGAAAGTGCTTAAAGTCAACGACGGTGAGGGACAAGTTCTTCTCACATATAAACGTCTTGCTGCTGACAGAGGTAATAAGAGAATCGAAGAAGCATATAATAACAGAGAAGTATTGAAGGCAAAAGTGGCGCAGGTACTTGACGGTGGTTTAAGTGTTGTAGTGGAAGAAGTAAGGATCTTTATTCCGGCAAGTCTTGTTTCTGACACGTATGAGAAGGATCTGAACAAGTATGCCGGTCAGGAAATCGAGTTTGTGATCAGCGAGTACAATCCTAAGAGAAGAAGATATATCGGTGACAGAAAGCAGCTTATCCTGGAAGAGAAGGCAGAGATGCAGAAGAAGCTGTTTGAGACGATCAAACCGGGCGATACGGTCGAAGGTACTGTAAAGAATGTGACGGACTTCGGTGCATTTATTGATCTTGGCGGCTGTGACGGACTGCTTCATATTTCCGAGATGTCATGGGGCAGAGTGGAGAATCCGAAGAAGGTCTTCAAGGTTGGCGAAGTTTTGAAGGTGCTGATCAAGGATATTTCCGGAACCAAAGTTGCGCTTAGTTTGAAATTCGAAGATGCGAATCCCTGGAAGGGAGCTGCGGATAAATATGCAGTCGGCAATGAAGTGACAGGCCGGGTTGCGCGCATGACAGATTTTGGTGCGTTTATTGAGCTGGAGCCGGGTATCGATGCACTCCTGCATGTATCTCAGATTTCCAAAGAGCATATTGAGAAGCCGTCAGATGTATTGAAGGTTGGCGAGGAAGTAACGGCCAGAGTTGTTGATTTCAATGAGGCAGACAGAAAGATCAGTTTGAGCATTAAGGCGATGCTTACTTCTGCACCGGTAGAAACAAGAGAGGATGCGGATGTTGTTTCTGTAGATATTGATGCGGTGATATCTAATGAGGACGCTGAGGAAGGAACGGAGGAATAGGAATCTGTTTTTTCGCTTAGAGTTAAAGCGCTCGGAATAAATTAACAGAATATAAATGATAGGCGGTACAAGGTTATGACATATGATTACGAATATTTTAAGAAAGCAATCTATGATTTGACCAAGATTGACTTGAATGCTTACAAAGAGAAGCAGATGAAGCGTCGTATTGATACGTTGATCTCAAAGAATAAAGTTGTAGGCTATGACAAATATGTAGCAGCTTTGAAGTCAGATAAGAACATGTTTGAAGAGTTTGTGAATTACCTGACGATCAATGTGTCTGAATTCTATCGTAATGTGGATCAGTGGAGGCTGCTTGATCAGGAGATCATTCCGGATTTGATCAAACGGTACGGCAATCGGCTTAAGATTTGGAGTGCTGCGTGTTCTACAGGAGATGAGCCGTATTCACTTGTTATGGCGCTGTCCAAGCATATTCCGCTGAATCAGATACGCATACTTGCTACAGACATCGATAAGCAGGTGCTGGAAAAGGCAAGGGTCGGCTTATATAACAATAAAAGCATTGCAAATGTGCCGGAAGATTTAAAGAAAAAGTATTTTACAAAAATAGGAGCTTCTTATCAGATTTCTGATGAGATAAAAAAGAGGGTAGAATTTAAGGAGCACAACCTGCTTCGCGATCCATATCCGTCAGGATATGACATGATCGTATGCAGGAACGTGGTGATCTATTTTACGGATGATGCAAAGCAGGAGATTTATACCAAATTTAATCAGGCGCTGAAGAAAGACGGGATCTTGTTTATCGGCAGCACAGAACAGATTATGAATTATAAGGAGCTGAATTACGAGAGGTCTTCTTCGTTCTTTTTCATCAAGGAGTAGACCTGAAATGTACATATTGTTTTAGCCGGATGAGGTTTTATGCTCTGCCTTCGGAGGATTTTTTAATATGTGCAGCATGTGCATGCAGTACCTTCACAGGCA
>OFGA01001901.1_pt1 | contig 13580 bp, 12 predicted proteins | sample 1521471 | NCBI WGS metagenome assembly OFGA01 (sample SAMEA3504086, study PRJEB24116) | mouse gut metagenome | biome: mouse gut; feature: mouse-associated habitat; material: faeces | place: Denmark | collected 2011
GGCCGGATAAGGCGTTTCCGCCGCATCCGGCCCCTGTCTTTACGCGGTAGCTTCATCCTCGGCTAAACGCGTTTCAGCATCCGCGACGATGGCTTCCAGCTCGCTCAACATCTCTTCATAGCCAAAATTTTTGGCGGTGCGAGCAGGTTCTTTCGCCACCACGGGCTTCACTGGCTGACGCTTTTTGGCCGATTTTTTACTCATCATCATCTCCCTGTAAAAACAACTAGACAGGCAAATCTATCAGCAAAGCGCGCAGTGGGGAATCGGCAACCAGCGTAATGTTAGCCTCGTCACGAATAAACGCCCCATCACCGCAGGTCAGCGCCGCTTTCTCTTCATGATGCGTAAGCGCATGAAATTGCCCGTGAATCGATTGCAAATACGCGCGTGGCCCATGCAACTGGAAATTCGCACTTTCGCCTTTGTCGAGCACAATATGATGCAGCCATACTTGCTGGCGCAATTGCAGGCTTCCCATCCCACCTTCTGGCGAGGCGATTAATTGCTGCTTGTCCATATTAAGCGCTAGTTTTTGAATCAGCGGATTCTCTCGTTGTGGGCAGGAATCCAGCCAAAGTTGCATTCGCGTTAACGATTTGTCTTTGCTGAGATTGTGTTCGCTATAGCTGACACCCGGCTGGGTAGAGAGCAGCAACGCCTCACCAGCGCTGGCCTGAACATGATTGCCTTCGCTGTCGCGATACTCAGCTTCTCCATCCAGAATCACATTTAAAATATCGACTTTGGTACCCACTTCCTTCAACGCCGAATTAAATAAGAAAATAACGGTTTCCCAACTGGTTACGCCCTCATTAAATTTTTCGGGTACTTGCATTTCCTCTTATTTTCCATCCTTTCTCAGTTTATGCCAGCCCTAAGGGAAAAACCCTGCTGCAAGGATTCTCCAAAAAATACGCATAAATGTCCGTGCCCTGCGTACAATGTGCCCAAGCCCTTCATGGGTAACAGTTCGGAAGCCGGTATAGGCCTAAACACATATTTGCTGTCAGGAGGCTGGTTTTTGTTCCAGAATTTTTTCAATAGTTACTAATTTTACGCAGATAACAAAAATGTCCGTTGCAATCTTTAGGTCTTCCAAGGTCGGGTAAGTCGGCGCAATACGGATGGTGGTGTCCTTAGGGTCTTTCCCATACGGGTATGGGGCGCCTGCCGGGGTCATGGTTACGCCAGCTTTCTTTGCCTTTGCCACAATGGCTTTCGCACAGCCTTCCATAGCTTCAAACGCGATAAAATACCCGCCTTTCGGCGCAATCCAGCTCCCTGCCTCCCTGCCTTGCAGTTCACGTTCAAAGGTGTCAATAATCATTTCAAACTTAGGGCGCAGGATATCCGCATGTTTGCGCATATGCTCGGTCATGCCGTAAATATCTTTGAAAAACCGCACATGGCGGAGCTGGTTCACCTTATCATGGCCGATGGTAGCCACCTGCATCTGCTTCTTGATTTCCACTAAGTTATTGGCGGAAGCAGCAATGGCCGCAACACCTGAGCCTGGGAAACTGATTTTAGATGTGGAACAGAATTTATACACCATATCCGGGTTCCCAGCACGTTTGCATTCTGCCAAAATCTCCACAAGGTTATCCTGGTCGATATCATAAAGGTGGTGCACCCCATAGGCATTGTCCCAGTAAATGCGGAAATCCTTTGCCGCAGGCTTAAGCCTTGCAAAACGGCGGACAGTTTCATCCGAATACGTAATGCCCTGGGGGTTAGAGTATTTCGGCACGCACCAGATTGCCTTGATGGAATCATCCTTGCTGACTAAATCCTCTACCATATCCATATCCGGCCCCGTAGGGAGCATGGGGATATTAATCATTTCAATCCCAAAATACTCCGTTATGGTAAAATGCCTGTCATACCCCGGCACAGGGCACAGGAATTTCACCTTATCCAGCCTGCACCACGGGGTATTGCCCATCACGCCATGGGTCATGGACCTTGAAACTGTATCATACATAATATTCAGGCTGGAATTTCCATAAATAATAATGTTGTCCGGGTGGCACTCAATCATGTCCCCTAACAGCACTTTTGCTTCCCAAATCCCATCCAGCACGCCGTAATTCCGGCAGTCCGTCCCGTCCTCACAGCTTAAGTCCGCGCCATTGCTAAGGGCATCCATCATTCCCATGGACAAATCTAGCTGCTCTGCAGAGGGCTTCCCCCTGGACATATCAAGTTTCAATCCGCTTTTCGCATATTTCCTGTAAGCAGCTTCTAATGCTGTCTTTTCCTTCAATAATTCTTCCCTGCTCATTTCCTGATATGGCTGCATGTTTCATTCCTCCTGAATTTCCTTTTTCGGGCTTTCTTCTCTTTTTTCAACCTTTCCTATTATGCACTATTCCGGCGGAGTTGTAAAGCATTTTCTTTCAGAAATTTACATCTGTCCGCTCCAGAAAGACTCCCGCTGGATTAGCCCTTGTGCAGCTATTACGTTTCCTTCAGGAATTTTAAATGGGCTTTTATCTGCTTCTCATAGCCATTTTCCGTTGGCTCATAAAATTTCACATCTGTAAGCCCGTCTGGGAGGTATTGCTGCCTGACATAATGGTTGGGATAATCGTGGGCATAAAGGTAGCCCTGCCCATGTCCCAGTTTTTTTGCCCCCCTGTAATGGGAATCCTGCAGATGCACAGGGACAGGGGCAGTCTTGGTCGTCCGGACTATTTCCATGGCGCGGCTGATTGCCAGGCAAGCGGCGTTGCTCTTGGGCGCGCTTGCCACATAGGCTGCTGCCTGTGAAAGGATAATCTGGGCTTCCGGCATCCCCACCCGCTCCACCGCAAGAGAGGCGTTCACCGCAACCTGCAGCGCCATCGGATCTGCGATCCCCACGTCTTCCGCCGCACAGATCATGATCCTTCTTGCGATAAAAGTGACGCTTTCTCCGGCATAAAGCATTCTCGCCAGATAGTAGACTGCCGCATCCGGGTCGGACCCTCTCATGCTCTTGATAAACGCGGAAATGGTGTCATAATGGTTATCACCTGACTTATCATAACGCACCGCGCGCTTTTGGATGCACTCCTGCGCCACTTCCAGAGTGATATGTATCTTGCCATCCTCGCAACGCTGGGTGGTCATGATCCCAAGCTCAATGGCATTTAATGCGTGCCTGGCATCCCCGCCGGAAATATCCGCCAGAAATTCCATTGCGTCTTCGTGCAAAACACCGCCATAGGAGCCCATCCCCTTTTCCGTATCGTACACGGCCCTTCTTAAAAGTTCCTTGATATCATCTTTTTCAAGAGGCTTTAACTCAAAAATAATAGAACGGGATAGCAGCGCGCCGTTCACTTCAAAATAGGGGTTTTCCGTGGTCGCCCCGATCAATATGATGGTTCCATCCTCCACGAAAGGTAACAGATAGTCCTGCTGCCCTTTATTAAACCGGTGGATCTCATCTATAAAAAGGATCGTCTTTTTGCCGTACATGCCCTGCATGCTTTCAGCCGCCTTTACCACCTCTTCCATATCCTTTTTCCCTGCCACCGTGGCATTGATCTGAGTAAATTCCGCACTGGTGGTATTGGCGATCACCTTGGCAAGAGTGGTCTTGCCGGTTCCCGGCGGCCCATAAAAAATAATAGAACTTATCTTATCCGCCTTGATGGCCCGGTATAAAAGCTTGTCCGTTCCAATGATGTGCCGCTGCCCTACCACCTCATCTAAAGTCGTGGGGCGCAGCCTTGCGGCAAGGGGCGATTCCTTTTCCTTGTTGGCCGACCGCATATATTCAAATAAATCCATACCCAATAACCAAGCCTTCCTTATTTAATGCCTTACGATTGATTATACATGAAATATCACCTACCGCCAACAGGTTTTGCGAATTTTGTGAAGCGTACTTCCGCAAACCGGTTTTCCTTGGCACAAGTGATAATTTTCCGGATTGCAATCATAATCTTTTTCCGTTAAAATAGTGTATTAACAGACAACTCATATCCCAGCATGGTTCTGCGCCATGCCAAAAACGAAAGGAGTACAGTTATCTCATGGAAAGATCAAAAGTATATTTTACAGATTTTCGTGTTCATTTAGGGGAAGGTCTCCCCACCAAGCTAAAAAAGCTGATCCGCAAAGCCGGAATCGGCCAGATTGATATGGATGGGAAATTCGTTGCCATAAAGATGCATTTCGGAGAATTGGGAAACATCGCATATCTCCGCCCTAATTATGCCAAAGCAGTGGCAGACGTGGTAAAAGAAGCCGGCGGCCGCCCCTTCCTTACGGACTGCAACACCCTTTATCCCGGCAGCCGAAAAAACGCATTAGAGCATTTGGAATGTGCATGGGAAAACGGCTTTACCCCCCTTACCGTAGGCTGCCCCATCATCATTGCCGACGGTCTTAAGGGAACCGATGACATCACCATCCCCGTGGAAAACGGCGAGTACATAAAAGAAGCAAAAATCGGAAGGGCCATCATGGACGCCGATATCTTCATCAGCCTTTCTCATTTTAAAGGGCATGAAATGACCGGATTTGGCGGTGCTATCAAGAATATCGGGATGGGATGCGGATCCCGTGCCGGCAAAAAAGACCAGCACTGCAACGGAACGCCCCATGTTGACCCGGATAAATGCAAGGGCTGCCGTGCCTGCCTGAAAGAATGTGCCAATAACGGCCTTTCCTATAATGAAGAAACCCGCAAAATGTCCATTGACCCGGACAACTGCGTAGGCTGCGGCCGCTGTATCGGGGCCTGCAACTTTGATGCTGTTGACTTTGCAAACTGGGCTGCCGCTAAGGACTTAAACTGCCGCATGGCAGAATACGCCAAAGCCGTTGTGGACGGACGTCCTTCCTTCCACATTTCTCTGGTAGTGGATGTGACTCCCAACTGCGACTGCCACAGCGAAAACGACGCACCGATCCTGCCTAATATCGGAATGTTTGCATCCTTTGACCCGTTGGCATTAGACCAGGCTTGTGCGGATGCCTGCATCAAAGCCACGCCCCTTCCAGGCAGCCAGCTTTCAGACAATATGCAGAAAGCTGATTTCGTGGACCACCACGACCACTTCACCAACTCCACCCCCGAATCCGAGTGGAAGAGCTGCCTAGAGCATGCCGCCAAGATCGGACTTGGAAGCAGGGATTACGAACTGGTCGTCATCAAATAGCGTTAGAAACCGCCTGCCGGGCCTTAGGCCCTTCAGGCGGTTTTTGCTTACTTTACCGGTATCCTTTATCCGACCAGTCATGGGTTTTGATCCTCTCGTACTCCTCCATCGTAATCTTGAGAATCGTGCCGTGTTTAAACCCATAGGGAAAATCAAAGGCCTGGTCCGAACGCACAAATTTACCTGACTTTAAACTGTCCGCCACAAAAGGCACATATCCCTGCCCGGCTCCCGGCACGCCATAGTAATCCAAAAACAGGCACCATCTCCCGTCCTCTAACCTGACTGCGGTAGGAGCCTCATAAAGCCCGCTCTCTACGCCTTCCATACTCTGGTCAAAAGCTTCCATCCGCTTATAGGGCCCGGCGGCATGATCGGAGGTAAGCATGATGATCTTTGCCGGATTCTCCTCACTTTTCACAAACAGGTAATACATTCCCCCTTCTTCATAGATTGCCGAGTCAATGACCCCGCTGTCTTCCTTACGGTAGAGCACCGCCGGTTCGGAAAAATGCTCAAAATCTTTCGTCCTGCTATAGTAAATTTTCTTTGCGCCGTATTGGTTTTCCATATGGGAGGATGACCAGTGCAAAAGATAATCCTGATTCTCCTTATCGTAAATAATATCCGGCGCCCACAAACAGCCAAAATCATCCGTACCGATCTTGACAAGGCGCTGCTGTGTCCAGTCCACCAGATTTTCCGATTCCCATACGGAAAAATTCTTGCTTCCATAGCGGCTGATCTCCTGCCATAAATTGTGGTATTGGTTCCGCATCCCGTAAGCTAAGCTCAAATCCGTTGCAAAAATGAAAAATCTGCCACTCTCCTCACAGCGGACAATGGTAAAATCCCTCACGCCCTTATCCCCAAAATAAGCCCAAAGCACCGGCGCCCCGCAATTGACCTCTTCCCAATGAAAGCCGTCACGGCTTAAGCCAAAATAGACCTGTTCACCGTCGGGGGTGGTTTTTTCTTTAAAATGTACAAATAAGTATGCCTGCATGTCTTTCCCCTTTCTTTTTGTGATATTGTACTATAAATAAGTGAAAAGATACAATTGTAAATTCCCATAATCGTGTTATAATCAATCTCAATGCGGATAAATGCAATATTACATTCATACAAAGGAGCACCCAAAGTGAACAAGAACTATCAGAAAACAATCTACGCCTGTTTCACCGGATACATCGTACAGGCGATCATCAACAATTTTGTTCCCTTACTTTTTTTGACTTTTGAAAGCGCCTACCATATCCCCTTAAGTCAGATCACAATCCTTATCACCTTCAACTTCGGGGTCCAGCTGCTGGTAGATCTTTTATCGGCGGGTTTCATCGACAAGATCGGATACCGGGCTTCCATCATGCTTGCGCACATCCTGTCGGCGGCAGGCCTTCTTAGTCTTGCCATCCTGCCGGAACTGCTGCCAAGCGCCTATGCCGGGCTTTTGATCTCCGTCATGATCTACGCCCTTGGCGGCGGGCTTTTGGAAGTATTGGTCAGCCCCATCGTGGAAAGCTGCCCTACGGATAATAAGGAAAAAGCCATGAGCCTGCTCCACTCTTTTTACTGCTGGGGCCATGTAGGAGTAGTGCTTCTCTCCACCCTCTTTTTCAAATTGTTTGGAATCGGAAACTGGAAAATCCTGACCTGTGTCTGGATGATCGTTCCTATTATCAATACCTTTATTTTTGCAAAAGCCCCCATAGCGCCTCTTGTCGAGGATGGCGGAAAGGGAATGTCCATGTTGGACCTTTGCAGGAACAAAGTCTTCTGGATCCTCATGCTGATGATGATCTGCGCCGGTGCAAGCGAACAGGCGGTAAGCCAGTGGGCTTCCACCTTTGCAGAAAGAGGACTTGGGGTAAGCAAGACCCTGGGCGACCTTGCGGGCCCTATGGCTTTCGCCATCCTGATGGGCAGCGCACGTGCCTTTTACGGGAAATTTGGGGATAAGATCAATCTGGACAAGTTCATGATAGGAAGCGGTATTTTATGTGTCCTTTCCTATTTATGCATTTCCCTCTCTCCATCCCCTGCCCTGTCTCTTGTAGGCTGCGGGATCTGCGGTCTGTCCGTAGGGATCATGTGGCCGGGAAGCTTTAGCAAGGCGGCCGCACAGATCAGAAACGGCGGCACCGCCATGTTCGCCCTGCTGGCGTTAGGCGGTGACCTTGGGTGCTCCGGCGGCCCTACTTTGGTGGGGTATATTTCAAGCCTTGCATCCGATGACCTGAAAAAGGGTATCCTATGCGCCGTCCTCTTCCCTCTCCTGCTGATAGCAGGAATCATTATGCTTGGGAAACCACTAAAATCTACTTCCCCGTAAAGATCTCCTTCACGGTCTCAAAAGCCAGTTTTCTTCTCCGGTAGCCGTCCACAATGCCTTTATTATTCTGGCAGCAGGGACGGCCGCCAAAATTTTCATCCGGCACACGCCCATCGCAAAACTGCCAGATAAAAACACCGCTGCCCGCTTCAAACCCTAAAACGCCCAAAAGCTGCTCTTTTAAAATATCGCACTGCCGCTCCTCGGACCATTTCGGGCGGTGGGGCGCATGGTATCCGCTGATCCCGCCTGCCCCAATCTCGCTGACAAGAAAGGGCTTGCCTTTTCCTTCCGTTTCCTGCACCCATCCGTAAATCTTTTCCAGATACCCTTTTACATCCTCATCAAAGTACCAGCCGGGATAAATATTCACGGACACGATATCCGGCAGATCCAGGCAGATATCCGAAAAATGGTTGCCGAAGTAAGCGGCCTGCTTTTGTCCAGCTTTCTAAGCAGCGCATACTGCTCCCCATAAACTTCCCTTCCATACTCTGTCTCACTGGCGCATTCATTTAAGATTCCCCAGGTAAAGATGGACGGATGGTTATAATGGTTTTCCACCATCTCCTGCAGGCAGTCAAGACTCTGCTTCCGGAAGTTTGGATGCCGCATCTGCTGTTCGTCAAGACCTCTCGCATGTCCCTCCTCCCAGACTAAAATCCCTTTTTCATCACAAAGGTCCAAAAAACGCTCATCATTGGGATAATGGCAGGTACGTACCGCATTTGCCCCCATCTCTTCCATCAGCCGCAGATCGTAATCCATCCCTTCCACCGGAATGGCACAGCCAAATAACGCATGATCCTCGTGACGGTTAAAGCCTTTGATCCTGACAGGCTTATCATTAAAGTAAACCCTGTTTCCCTGCACTTTGATTTCCCGAAAGCCCATGCGGTCAATCAGGTCGTCAACCACTTCTCCTTCTTCCCAGAGCCGCCCCCATACCTGATACAGTTTCGGGGCGTCCAGCTCATAAGACTCTGCGGCAGGCAATGCGATCTCTTTTTTCCACAGGTTTAAGCCGGGCTGTAAGGTGATTGTTTCTTTTTCCATGGAAAATGCCTGTAGAGAAGAACCGCTTTCCAGATCAAGGGTAATCCCCACCTGTCTTTTATCATCCGCCAGATTCTCAATCCGGACCGAAAACTCTCCATGCCAGATGTCGTCTTTCTTATACGGCCTTACGTGGATCTGCCGGATCCATACCTCTCCCACTTCCTCCACTATTACCGGCCGGGTGATGCCGCCATAATTGTAATAATCATTGATCACATGCAGCGCCGAGTCCGGGTGGCAGCTATTATCCGCCTTCACACACAAAAGATGGTTCCCTGCTTTGACATCCTTTACCACCATTTCAAAGGGGGTGTACGCATTATAATGGCCGCCAATCTTTTCACCATCCCAAAATACTTCCGCCGTATGACTCACCCCTTTTAGGCAAAGCCTTACATTTCCTTTCGCAAAGAGTTCTTTTTCAAACACGCCAATCCCCCTGTAATTTTCATAACCGGGGTAAGTCTCCACGCAGCTTGGGATCAATACCTGCCTGCACTCATCCGGCCTCCCTTCCGGGTAAAACCGCCAAATCCCCTCTAAAACGCTGCTTTCCCTGACCCTGTGGGTCTTAAATAACCGCTCCATATCTGCCTCCATTCCTATCCGGCCAGTGTCCAAAACATGACCGTTTCCGCTTTTATTCCTTCACTGCCCCGATCATGACCCCTTTTACAAAATGCTTCTGGATAAAGGGATACAGGCATAAGATTGGCAGTGTGGATACGATTATTGTAGCATATTTTATGGTAATTCCAACATCTTCTACTTCAATATCTCCGGCCATGCTCCCAAGCTGGCTTCTTGTAAGGATTTCCCGCAGGAAAATCTGCAGGGGCATCTTAGTCGAATCCCGGATATAAATCATGGCGTTAAACCAGGAATTCCAGTGCCCTACCGCATAATAAAGCATGATCACCATAATAGTGGGCTTGGCAAGGGGCAGGATGATCCGGAACAAAATCGTCCAGTCACTTGCCCCGTCAATCCGTGCCGATTCCTCCAACGCCTGGGGAATCTCCCTGAATCCGGTAATCATGATCATCAGGTTAAAGGTACTGATCGCCCCGGGAAGAATCAATGCCAGCCTGCTGTTTACCATCCCCAGATCCTTGATCAACAGATAATTGGGTATCATCCCACCGTTAAAATACATGGTGAAAATAATCATCAAGGTAAAAAAACGCCGGAGCATCAACTGTTTCCGTGACAATACGTATGCAGCCACGGAAGTTGCGATAATATTCACCGTGGTTCCCGCCACCACATAAAAAATCGTATTCAGGTACCCTGAATAAATGGAGCTGTTGGCAAACACCTTTTTGTACGCATTCCAGGTAAACCCTGCCGGATACCACAAAAGCCCCTGCCTGCTTAACAGCTTTACCGGTTCGCTTACCGATGCAAACACTACATATAAAAAGGGATACAGCGTCACCAGCGCAATCAGGAGCAATACGAAACCGTTAAAAACACCATATACTTTTTCTCCCTTACTTCTCCTTATCATTCTGCCTCCTAACTTCCCCCGTCACCACAGACTGTGGTCCGTCAATATTTTACAAACTTTATTTGCCGTTGCAAGCAGCACCAGATTGATCACGGAATTAAACAGCCCTACCGCCGTGGAAAAACTATAGCTCTGGTCAATCAGGCCTTTCCGGTAAACAAACGTGGATATCACATCCGCCGTCTCATAAATGGACGGGTTATAAATTAAGAAAATCTTTTCAAACCCAAGGCTCATCATGCTTCCAATCCGCATAATCAGCATGGTGATTACCGTAGGCATGATCCCCGGGATTGTTACGTACAAAGTCTGCTTCCATCTGCCTGCCCCGTCAATCCTTGCCGCTTCATACAGTTCCGCACTGATTCCGGAAATGGAAGCGATATAAATAATGGATCCCCACCCGATTCCCTGCCAGATCTCGGATATCACATAGATTGGTTTAAACAACGCCGGATTAAACATCAAGTTCTGCTTGGGATAGCCAAACAAGGTCATCAGGTTTGTAATAAATCCGTCTGTCGCCGTAAACTGTAAGATCAAACCGCCAATCACCACCGTGGATATGAAGTGGGGCAGATAGCTTATGGTCTGTACCGTCTTTTTAAATTTTGAGCATCTTACTTCATTGAGCATCAATGCAAGGATGATCGGCGCAGGAAACCCAAAGATCAGGTTTAACAGGTTAATCCCCAATGTATTCTTAATAAGCCTTGAAAAATAAACGCTGTTAAAAAAGCTCTTAAAGTGTTTCAGCCCTGCCCAGGGGCTATGAAAAGACCCAAGTTTGGGCGAATAATCCCGGAATGCGATCTGCGCACCGTACATGGGGTAATAACAAAACACAAGATAATACAAAATAACGGGGATCAGCATCAAATACAGACTTTTATGCCTGACAAGATCCCGCCCCAGCTCCTTAAAAAATTTCTTTTTCCCGGACTGCATATACTCTCCCTCCTTCCCATCTTCCGGAATTTTCCGTAAGATGAACAAAAAGAGGGCATCCTGCCGGATACCCTCTTTGACTGTTACCTTGCGCAGAATCTGTCGTATGCAGCCTGCTGGATTTCAATTGCCCTGTCGATGTTCATTTTTTGGATATTTTCAACAAATTGAGGGAAATTCTCCAAAGGTTCCGTACCCATGATAAATTTTAGCTTAAATTCATCCGCATATGTCTTGATATCGGTCATGATATCGCTGTACTCCTGCGTCTCCTCCGCACTCAGTGCCAAAGACGGCAGATTCTTTACTTTTCCGTCCGGGGTGGCCCACACATCCAAGGATTTTTTCTGCACATCCAAAGGATAATTCTCCATCATCATGATTCGGTCAACCAAAAATGATTTATTCTTATCCCCTGCATAGAAGGATAGCGCCGTCTGTATTGACAACCCATCCGGATTATTTAACACATATTCGGTAAACTGAGGTTTCCCGTCAACCATCTCATAGGTGACGCCTTCCACGCCAAAGTTTGCCAGCATGTCGCCTTCCTTGCCATATACATAATCCACTACCTTTGCAGCAGCTTCTTTGTTCTCACAGTTTGCGGATACCATGGCGCCGATATCGCCTACCCGGAAAGCACTGATATCTACCGGGAAAGAATCCCCTTTATTTAAAACAGGATTGGGAGCCGGCTGATAATCTATCTCCAGATTGTCCGCTTTCATTGTCTCAATCTTCCCTAACTCACCCCCTGTATTCCCCCATACAAGACCGGTCCTTCCAGTGGCAATCTTTGCATAAAATGCATCAATCTCCTGGGTAAACCCGTCCGGATCCAAAATACCCATCTCGTACCAACGGTTAAACAGTGTTAAAAAGTCCAGGTATGCATCCTCGATAAAACCATAATGAACTTTATTATCTTCCCCTACGTACATCTCCTCACAGATTCCAAAGGCATTGACCATCCTCTGGTAGTTTTTCCATGCAAAGGAATATCCGGTATCACATCCTTTTTCTTCCTTAAACGCCAAAAGCACGTCTTCCATCTCCTGAATGGTTTCCGGCATGGCAAGCCCCAGCTCATCCAGCCAATCCTGGCGGATCATGTTCCCGTTAAATACCAGCGGCGAATCCGCTTTCCGGATCATGGGCGCCCATGCGTAAAAGCCTTCGTCATTTTTCATCAACTTATCCACTTCCGGGTCGGATTCTAAATACGCTTTCAGATTGGGCATATAACCCGCATCCATCAATTCATTCAAAGGAAGGATCGATCCATCCGCCAAAAGCTTCTGTACCCCGCCGGAAACTTCACTGTTATATTCAATTATGATATCCGGCAAATCGTCTGTTCCAATCAATATGGAAAGGGCGTCTTTCCTTCCCGAGCTGTCCACAAACTGTAAATCCACGCCTGTAGCCTTTTCAATCTCCTGCCAGTAATAAGCATCTCCCTGATCCGCAAAATGTTCTGATACCTGCCAGTCCGACCAAATGGTCACGATTGGTCTGCCCTCTTCATTCACATCCCCCGTGTTCCCGGAATCTGACACTTCTGAAGCTTCCCCGGAATCCGTCTTCCCTGTCTCATCCTGGCTTTCCCCTTCAGACTGGCCACCTTCTGCCTGCTTCACTTCCGCCTGTCCATTTTCCGTTCCTGCACTCTGGCATCCTGACAATAATCCGCCAAGCATGGCTGCGGATATGGCTGCAGCCAATACTTTTTTCCAATGTTTTGTTGCCTTACTCATATCTGATCTCCTTTCCTTGCCGCCTATCATAAGTAACGTTTTTCTGCGGTCACCCCGAATATAACAAAGACATGGCATCTGGTAAATCTTAGAAAAGTAAAAGTTTCGAAATATAAGATGATTTTAGAAATATAAGATTTTACTGCGTTTTTTATGTGATACTATTAATAACAGGATAAACAAAGGAGGATCGGCCAATGAGACAAGGAAGTATTTTCCACAAAACACTGCTTTCACATATCAGCATTCTTTTGCTTTCCATATTTATGTGTTCCTTTTATTACGTGCATACCTATATCGCCCTGAAAGAATCCTCCTCCGCCAATCAGCGTCTGTTCCTTGAAAACGCAAAGGAACAGTTAAATTATGTGTTTTATGATTCCATCACTCTGTCCAATACCCTGATGCTCAATCGGTATGTGGGGCCACTTTCACATGACCATTCGTTTCTGACCAAAAATCCTGTCCTGGAACGTCATTATTTATCGGAGGAGCTCCGTGCTTTTACCTCCTCCAACTCTTTGATCGAAGGAATCACCTTATACTTTCCTGCCAGTGACTATATCGTGTCATCCGCTTCCTCCCATCCGGCCTGTATTCTGGACTCCATGGAGAACCGGCTCCTGGGGTATGAAAAGCTGCAATCTCTGTGCAACACTTTATCCCCGGACATCTTTTACTGCTTTTTGTCCGAGTCAGGCAATAATCTCCTTCTCGCCCACCCGCTGATCACTTCCCATGACGGGGAAACACTGTCCCTGTCCATTTTGCAGATTGTGGACAACCCCCGCCAGGACGTGCCCCTGATTTCC
>OFGA01001906.1_pt1 | contig 13570 bp, 17 predicted proteins | sample 1521471 | NCBI WGS metagenome assembly OFGA01 (sample SAMEA3504086, study PRJEB24116) | mouse gut metagenome | biome: mouse gut; feature: mouse-associated habitat; material: faeces | place: Denmark | collected 2011
TCAGCCATGCGGATCGCGCTTTGTATACTGATGTCGGTTACGCTGCTGCATGAGGATACCGTGTGGGAGACAGACGATATCCCGTCTGGCAGATAACGAAGAAGGCGGCACATAGTATAGTAGAAAGACAGCAATGAAGCAGGGAGGGAATATGCAAAAAATAGTTCATGTACTGTTATACGGTCTGTTGCTTGCGGTCGTTTTTACCGGGATGATGGGCATTACGCACTTTATTGCGGAGGAAGAAGAAAGGGTGGCACAGGAAACGGAAAGGCAGCTGGCGCTCCAGAGGGCCGCCGATAAAGAAGCGGAAGAGCAAAAACAGCTGCAGTTAGAAAATACGCGAACCGTGCTGGTAAAAAAACTGCCGGTGTATCAGGAGAAAAAGATTGTAAAACAAAAAGCAGACAGTGACAGAGTGACTCTTTCGTATGGAGAGCGGATGACTTTGCTGGAAGAAGATCGTCTGTATGCAAAAATACAGACCGAAAGCGGACAGACCGGATACGTATGGAAAGATGGCATCGGGAAACTGCAGCAGACAGATCACGGACTGCAGAATCCGAATGCTCCGGATACGCAGCCGCCGTTTGTAGTCTTTATAGATGTGGAGGAAGCCGTACAGCAGGAGCAGACTTCGCCGCAGGAACGGGATGCGCAGGATACTATCAGTCTGAACACAGCATTAAAACTGGAAAAAAAGCTGGAGTCACGCGGTTATGTAGTGATTATGGCCCGAAGATCGCCGGAAAATTCGCTCAGCGATGCCAAAAGCGCGGAACTGGCCAGCCAGATCGAAGCAGACGCATCGATTCGTATTTGTACAGACTACCTTACAGATGTATCAGACAATGACGCGGGCAATCCTGCAGACGACAGTCCGGACAATCAGACAAATCACGGGACAGGCGGGACGCTCCAAAGAGCCGCCGCGTACTGCAGTACGAAACAAAGCGCTTTTCCGGCTGCCAGGTACGCGGCTGACAGTAAAAAACTCGGTAAATACCTATTGAAATCTTATACAAAAGAGACAGGCTTTACCAATGCGGGGGTATTGGGAACAGACGAATATCCGGGCATCCAAAAAAGTAAAACTCCTGCCATTGTGTTAAAGACAGAACCTGTGTCAGGCCCGGAGAACGCAGGAAGAATGGAGCGTGCAAAGTTCCAGGCGAAAATGGCAGACGGGATTGCGGACGGACTGGATGCATATTTCCGCTGGAAAATGGAGCAGACAGCCGCGATATAAATAGGAAGGAGCAGCTGTACGGCAGCGGTTTCCTTATCGTCCAGGGAGGAAAAGAATAAAAAATGAGAAAGAAAAAAATAGTAATTGCACTTGGCCATCATGCGCTTGGCGCCACGCTGCCGGAGCAGAAGGTTGCAGTCAGTAAGACGGCAAAGGTAATCGCAGACTTAATCGAAGCAGATTATCAGGTAGCAATTACTCACAGCAACGCGCCTCAGGTGGGTATGATTCATACGGCGATGAATGAATTCGGTAAGGCGCATCAGGACTATACGCCTGCGCCCATGTCCGTATGTTCGGCAATGAGTCAGGGATATATTGGATATGACCTTCAGAACGGCATCCGCGAGGAGCTGTTGGAGAGGGGCGTCTACCGGACGGTCAGCACGATTCTGACACAGGTAATCGTAGACCCCTATGACGAGGCATTCTATACGCCCACCAAGATACTGGGGCGGTATATGAATGTGGAGGAGGCCAATGAAGAACGTAAAAAAGGAAACTATATTGTCGAGGAACCAGGCAAAGGTTATCGGCGTATCGTTTCCGCCCCAAATCCGGTCAGTATTGTAGAGATTGACGCCATTCGCGCGCTCTTGGACGCAGATCAGATTGTGGTTGCATGCGGAGGAGGAGGAATTCCGGTACTAGAGCAGGAGCACCATCTGCGGGGCGCCAGCGCTGTGATTGAAAAGGATTTGACGGCAGGCAGGATGGCGGAGGACATCGATGCAGACCAGTTGATTATTCTTACCAGCGTAGAAAAAGTAAAGATTAATATGGGAAGACCCGATGAAGACGAGCTTGGAGAGATTAATCTCACACAGGCAAAGCAGTATATGGAGGAGGGACATTTTGGAGAATATAACATGCTTCCAAAATTCAGTGCATCCGTAGCCTTTATTGAGAAAAGAGCGGGCAGAAGCGCTTTAATCACATCCTTTGATAAGTTAAAGGATGCCTTGAAGGGCAGGACAGGGACGCATATCAGATCAAATGGGTGACAGGGATGAATAATTGGCAGAAGATTGGGTATACTACTAAAAATATTTCTCAGAAATATTAAAAAATGCAAGGAGGAAGACCCATGAAGGCCAGAGTAAACGATGGATGCATCTCATGCGGCGCATGTGTTGCCACATGTCCGGAGGTGTTCCGGTTTAACGACGACGGTGTTGCTGAAGCCTATGCAGACGTAGCGCCGGAATACGAAAGTACGGCAAAAGAGGCAAGAGATGATTGTCCTGTTTCCGTAATTGATATTGATGAATAACAGTACACAAGGAATAAAAAAGTTTCTCCGCAGGGCAGGGTATGTTTGTGATACAAGCCCTGCGGGGATAACTTAAAATCCAGATTCTTCTGACAATTATCTTTTTTCTTCATGTATTTCCACCAGGATAATATCAGCCCCAATCTTCTTGATACATTTGAACGGAATAATGTATTCTGAACCGTCACAGAAAAATCCACATAATTTTCCTGCTTTCGGAATCACAAGCGCCTCAATACATCCATTACATTCATCTATAATCAAATCCACGATATAACCTAACTTCTTGCAGTCACAGGCGTTAATGACTTCTTTGTCCTCTAGTTCGCACAGCCTCATATCTACACCGCCTTATTATCGGTTCTATAATAGTATATGCATATTTTATTGGTTTTGTTTATCCGTCAGTGAATATCCCGTAACAGTGAAGCCGGAAGGCTGAACTGTTACAATATCCCAACCCTCTTGGAGATAAGGGCTTGTATTGCGGTGCGCCTTTAGGTATAATGGGCAGGGTGTAACCTTGTGAATACCCAGAGGGCACAAAAAGAAATGTTTATGGAGGGAGAGAAATGGAGATACAGTTTGATAACCATGATGAACGGATTAAATTTTATGAACTGATGCTGGAAAGAAATCTCAAGAATCTGCCGCGGTTCCCGCTTCCAGACGGATACAGGTTTGTGTTCTTTCAGAAGGGAGATCGTGAGCAATGGATTAATATTGAAAGGTCTGCAAAGGAATTGACAAGTTATGAACAGGGTGTGGAGGTGTGGAATAAATTTTTCGGCGGTAAAGACCATGAACTGACAAAAAGGATGGTTTTTATTGAAAACAAAGAAGGCACAAAGATTGCGACGGCAACAGCGTATTATGATATCAGAGGGATTGACCAGTCAGGGGACGGATGGCTTCACTGGGTTGCCGTGTGCCGGGAATATCAGGGAAAAGGGCTTGCCAAACCTCTGATTTCATACGTTCTGGAGATTATGCAGGGCCTGGGATATACACATGCGAAGATTCCGACACAGACGACAACATGGCTTGCATGTAAGATATATCTTGACTTTGGATTTCGGCCAATCCCTAAGAACGCCGTCCATAGCCACGACGGCTGGAGGATTGTAAAGACCCTGACAAATCATGAGGCTTTGGCAGATTTTAAGCCTGTCACAGTGGATGAGATGTTAGTGATGAAAGGATGATATTTCGTATGAATTTTGAAGACGAAAAAGATTATATTATGAGGCTTATCAAGGAAACCGTCAGAATATTATTCTCCCTGATGTTCGGAAAGCAGTATGTGTCTGTCAAGCAGGAGATTCGGAATAAATGTGAGATATCCGGAAAAAAACTGGAGGATCTGTTCGCAATGATTGATAAGGGGAATATAAATGAGGCGGAGGATATTCTGCTCACCGGCATTGATTATAGCAGTAAGAATGATGTTGCCGCTGCTGCTCTTATTTACCAATATCTGAGTGAGAAAGACGAAGATTTTTTATCGCAGAATAATTATTCCAAGGAAGAAGTAGCTGACGGTATGAAGCAGTTGGCAAGAAGGGCAGGCTACGGCGATATCGTTAGTATGCTCGAAATATGATGCTTACGGCATTATATTAGTATGTAACCGCATTATGGAAGGCGTAAGGAGTATGATTGTGGCTGCATTTGGATGAGTTTGTGAAGCTACCTGCAGTTTACCGACATTATAAGAAGTATGGATGGGTGAAGAATCTTACCTAACACGGCTAGCACACAAGTGTAGTGTATCATTCACAGTTCGCCAAATGACGTAGAATGATACACTACACTTGTTATAGTCGGTTACCTTTTCTTAAACAGCGGCGCCATATTAGCGGTAGTTCTCTCCATCTGGCTGATTTTGTTAAGCTTTTGTTTTGCCGCAGTAGAACCCATTTTAATCTCTGCTTCTCACCCTCGCGTCTGACGTTTGCCTGACCGGAGATTTTGGCCTTGACCAAATCCGCAGACAATTCCGTTAATCTGACAATACTGTCGTCCGCAGATTCCGTAGACAGTGTATTCTGCGGTTTCTGGTAAATCTTTTCTGTTTCCTGTTCATCCTCAGCTTGTTTTGCCATCTCAGTGGCAATCTGTTCGTTGAGCGTATCCAGTTGCTCATCGTATTCCTCTAATTTCTCCTTCATACCAGCGCTGCCTCCTCCTGTCTCATCGTCCAGGGCTTGCTTAAGCAGAGAATCCTTGTTCATCTGGATTAACTCCTTCTGGCTCATGAGGTTTGCAAGGCGGCTGGCGGCTTTCCCCTGGGGAGATAAGACTGCCGTGTCATTGCGTGCAAATACGCCATTCTTTTGGTCTTTTAAAGAAATGTTCTGCCTGAAGCAGGGACACGCGGGCCCTGTCTGTAAAAATCGGTTTGTCTGGTTAAAATTAATCCGCATCCTTCATACCTCCATACTTGTTGAATATACCGGAGGGCACAGTGTAATCCATGCCCTTTGAGTACACTAGATTATCGGCATGTGTATTTGGCTGATTTATTCCTTTGACGCAGACGGGTTCTTTTTTGGTGCCAAAGGCAGCATGACGCTTAAAGTAAACTGTGTTTCTCCTTGAAGGTCAAGGACGCCTCCGTACCGTTCAACCACGGCCTTGATATTCTGAAGCCCCACGCCGCAGATGGCCGTCCCCTTGGAGGATTTAAGCTTCCCGCCGTTTAAGTTGACAGGTGAATGAACACTGTTGCTGATTTCAAATACCCAGTAATTGGGATTCATATGAGACACAATCCGTATCCACCCTGGGGGATTTCCAGCTTCGATTCCCCTCTGGCATGCCTCAACTGCGTTGTCTAATGCATTTGACAGCAGACAGCACAGATCAACCGGCAGGATTGTAGCTTCATCAGGAACCGACAGACGGATTGTGAGGTCAATGCCGAGGTTTTTGGCATAATGATATTTGGGGTTTAACAGGGCGTCCGCAAAAACAGAACCGGTCTGTATTGAGTCCGCCTCCTCTAACCGGAGATTCATCTGTTGAAGATAATGGGCGGCTTCTTCTGATTTGCCGTTTGCCAGTAATTGTGCGAGACATAAGCCATGATTTTTGATGTCATGGCGGATTTTTATCAGTTGGCAGTACTGCTCTTTAGAGACCTCAAGATGCCTTCCAAGCATCTGATATTGCTGTTTTGCCAGTTGTTCTGTCAGCCGCCTCTTAAGCATGATAATACAATAGATATAGAGTATCTCGCCTCCCAGGGCAGTCAGACTTAAGGGAATGGCAGTCATAAGAAGGCTTTTAGGAGTCCAGCCGCTGATTCCGGTAAAAAGATTCAGCATCATATCAACCGCCGCGCAGATAAATACAATAATGCATATCAGATAAACGGCGTCTCGGTCCTCAAAATCCTGCCTGAGAACATGGAGATTACCAGACAGCACCTCCATCATGATATACAGCGTCAGACATGCGGCTATTTCGACCATTTGAAGCATAGTGTCAGAATAGCCGGTCTGCCCCCTTGAGCCGGCGAGACTATAAAACAGCGGGAAGTAAATGCCGTAGGCTGTCTCAGGGACACAGTATATCCATATGGTAAAGAAGGCCTTTTTCAGTATGCTTCCGTGAAACAAGAGCATATTAAGCATAAATGAACAGCCGCACAGGTATACGAGATTGCCCCATGGCGTTCCGGCCAGCACAAGAAGCACATTTAAATGGCCATAGAGCAGAGTACCCAGATAATACCATACAAAGGTACAGTGATATTTATTGCCGAGCATTTTATTAAAAAAACGGTATCTTAGAAAAGTATCCAATAACCCCCAGATTATAGAGCCGATTGCCGCCTCACTCAAAACACATCCCCGCTTTCTTTCAGATAACCCATGAATTCCAGCCCGAACGCCTGATATCTGCGTTTGGATAGGGGAATTCGTTCCATATTGTTAAGCCACACGTCTTTTTTGTCATAACGCTGTACATGGTCAAAATTCACAATATAACTTCTATGACACCGGAAAAATGTTTCCGGCAGGGAAGGCTCTAGTTCTTCTAGTTTTCCGTAGAACGGAAGGCTCTCATTTTCTGTGTGGAGATGAATTTTTCGATTGATTACCTCCAGATAGAATACCTGATCAAAGGGAATTCTTCTGACTGCCGTACCCTGGCGGATGGCAATAGCGCATTTATGCTGGAGCTTTAATGAAGAACAGAGCTTTAAGAGAACTGCTTCCAGCTTGGGGATATCTACGGGCTTCACCAGATAATGGGATGCCTGTACGTCGTATGCATCTATGGCGTATTGCTGGTGGGCGGTAATGAAGATAATTTTGCTGTCGTCTCCCCGCGTGCGCAGTTTTCTTGCCAAGTCCATCCCGCTTAAAGGCTCCATTGCAATATCAAGCAGCAAAAGGTCGAAGGCCTCGCGGACAAGTAAGGCACCGCCGTTTGTAAAAAGGTCGATTGTATGGCTAAGGGAATGTTTGTCAAGTATCATTTTCACTGTATCTGCCAGTTGGTTCAGGAGAATCGGCTCATCCTCACAAATTGCAATCCGAATCAATTTTCACACTCCTTAGATAGTTACTATGCATTGCATGTAAGGGGCCAAATCTAGCCTGCAAGCACGTAGATGAGAGTATTATAATAAAAATTAGATTTGGATACAAGGAGATTGATTGAATGGGATGTTTTTTGATGTGAACGGTGAGAGTACCTAAATATTGTTAGATGAATACTATAACAGTATACACAAAAGACGGTTATTTTATGCATCTATTTTATTTTAAGGAGGATTACAAAAATGGATGGTCAGCTTGTATGGAAAGACGAATATAATATTGGCGTAGATATTATTGATCAAGAGCACAAAAGACTTTTTAAGATTATCAATAAACTATTCCGATTCAGCGACGAAAAAAGTAAGAGTCAGTGGGCGTGCCAGGAAGGAATCAAGTTTTTCAAGGATCATGCGGTAAAGCATTTTGCAGAGGAAGAAGATTATATGGCGTCTATTAACTATGAAAGGCTCAAAGTACACAGACATATTCACAGGGAGTTTCGTGAGAGGACGCTTCCGGCGCTTGAAGAAGAACTAGAAAAGACAAAGTATTGTACAGATTCTGTGGAGCATTTCCTTGGAGTCTGCGCCGGATGGCTGGTCGGACATACACTAATGGAGGACCGCGCAATCACGGGGAAGGGCAGAAGCAGATGGATAGGGCTTTTGCAGGAAAAGGAACAGGAGGCAATGAAGAAGATTATTCTTCAGTTGATGTATGATTTGTTTCATTTGGAATCTTATGTAATCAGCGACGCCTATGGAGGCGAAAAGTTTGGAAAAGGGGTATACCACCGTCTGGTCTATGGGACAGAAAAGGAGGAGGAAAAATACGAGATATTTTTAGTTTTTGAAGAAAAGCTGCTGATTAACACGGTTGGGAAATCTATGGGTATAAAGACGAATAAGCTTAATACTTTGTTGATGAATGCATCGAGGTATATGGCGCGTCAGTTTGCAGAGCATGTGAAGAACCATCTGCCGGATATGGAGGGGTATGAGTTAAAAGAAGAAAATCTCCTTACTTACGAGCAATTCCAGGATGTGTTTGAAAATGAAAGATTGCAGTTAAGTCTGTTGTTCGATACTGGCGAAGGATACTTTTCATACTGTACGTCTGCAGGGCATCCATCAAAAAAAGAGAATGTCGCGCCTCTAAGAATGGATAATGCAATGGCTGAGGTTGAGAAATATATCATGCAGAGGGAAAGTCATTGGAAATGGAAGGTGCTTGTAGTGGATGATTCTGTTACGGTGAGACAGGGAATTAAAAATCTTCTGGCAGAGGATTATGATGTGGCCCTTGCCCAGTCTGGCACAGCGGCGCTTCGGTGTATGATTCTGGATAAGCCGGACCTGGTTCTTTTAGATTATGAGATGCCGGTTTGTGACGGACAGCAGGTATTGAAAATGATGCGCTCAGAGGAGACATTTGCAGATATTCCGATTATTTTTTTGACAGGGAGGGCTGATCCGGAGACGGTTAAGAAGCTGGTTGCCTTAAAACCAGACGGGTATCTGGTAAAATATTTAAAGCCAGAGCAGATTAAGCAGAAGATAGATGAGTACTTTGAAAGGCAAAATATTAATTAATGAAAGGACAGACGGAAAACTATCAGCATAAATCATTAAGTATTTTTATCCGAAGGTCGATTATTTAAATAACAGCAGTACATTTGTGTGGGACAGAGGAGGAGAAGCATGCGGATTAATACACAGAATATGTTCTGGATGAATAAGCCAGGCAGTCAGAAGGCATTGAATCAATTTCTGCCAGGGGCGGCAAGAACGGCGGATTCACAGAGAGCATTGAAGCAGAGAGCAATCCAGGAGAAAGCGGCGGCTCTTATAAGAGGCGGGGATACGAAGAAGATAGATACAGGGCTTGAGAATACTGGACCGGCGGCGCTGTCTTCTTTTATAGTGGCCAAAGAGGATGTGCCTGTGAAGGCGGCTCAGAAGATAGAGGCATATTACCAGACCACAGGCTCTCTGGCGGACAGTATTACCTACAAGGAGACGCGGCTTTTGTATCTTCAGTCTGAATATGAGAAGATTGCTGCAAATGGCTCCGAAAAGCATGCGGAGAAGATGAAAGAGCTGATAGCGTCAGAATATCAGGATATGGCAGGCGTGCTTGACTATACGGCAGAGCTTCTGGGCGACAGCCTGCGCAACTGTGAAGCAGTGTACGGGAAACCCTTCAGCGAAGAATATCGAGGGCTGCTTGGGGATATACCGGATAAGATTAGCAGTATTTCAGAAGAACTTAAAAATGCCGGAAGTATAGAGGAAGGACTTGCGTATCTTGCAAAGGCGAAGGAGCAGCTAGCCAGCCTTGGGGATGAGCTTAAGGACAGATACCAGGAGTATACGGGAAAAGAGCTTGCAGAGTACGAATACCGGACAAAAGAAGATTATGGGCACGCAGTCGGTTCATACGGCCTTTTGTGGAGTTGGGATGAGGTGACGGTAGATACTGATAACCTGGAGAATCTGGCGGATTACGGAGTAGATATAAGTAATCTGAGTGGGATTCCAGTGGCGGTGAATCTGATTGATACAAAGGCATGATAGGGGAAGGAATATGAGAAGAAGGCAGTCTTTATCCCAGATAAAGTTGTCGGATGTACAGAAGGAAAAGCTGAAGGACGAGATTAAAGCTTTTTATTTTGATGTACGCGGCGAAGAAATCGGAATGATTGAACAGATGCAGTTATTAGAGCTGTTTGAAGAAAAATTGGCGCCCATCATTTATAATAAGGCATTGGATGATGGGAAAAGATGGTTTGGCCAGATGATGGAAAATGTAGAATCCGATTATTATACACTTTACAAAGAAGAAAGAACTTAGGGTGCTGAACGAAAAAAGATTGTAGGAAGATAAACATCGAAGTATACGAGGGTCTTCCTACAATCTTTCTATTTTTTAGTTACATAAGCATAGCAAAAATGGAAGCCCCCATAACGGTCAGAAGTCCGGCAACGGCTATGGCAAGGCTGCTCATAGCGCCTTCAATCTCCCCCATCTCCATGGCTTTTGCAGTTCCGATGGCATGGGAGGCAGTTCCGATGGCAAGCCCTTTGGCAACAGGATTATGAATCCGGAAGATTTTACAGATTATTTCTGCCGTAACGTTTCCAAAGATTCCGGTGATAATGATGACAGCCACGGTTATGGTCTGAATCCCGCCCAGCTCCTCCGAAATCCCCATTCCGATGGCGGTGGTGATGGATTTGGGCAGCAGCGTTACGTACTGCTCATGGTTCAGGGAAAATAATCTTGCCAGCAGGAAGATACTCAGAAGGCTTGAGAGCACTCCGGCGGTGATGCCGCCTATTACGGCCTTCAGGTTCTTTTTAAGCAGCTCCATCTGTTGGTAGAGGGGAACTGCCAGACATACGGTGGCAGGAGTCAGCAGATAGCTGATATATTTAGCGCTCTCGTTGTAATGTCTGTATTCTATCTTAAGAAGGGTCAGAACAGCCATGACGGCGACGGTGGCAATAAGCAGAGGGTTAAAGACTGCCAGCTTGAATCGCCTTTTTAACAGAAGTCCGGCCTCATAGGCCGCCAGGCTTAATACAGCGCCGAAGAATAAGGAATCAACCAGAAATTCTTTCATTTTTTTCTCCAATCGTCTTATCTATTTGAATCATTTTTTGTGTTACCTGTCCCGTTACTGCCATTACAATGACCGTAGAAATCAATGTGATGAATATAACTGGAATCCAGACAGGCTTAAGGAATGACCAGGACTTTAGAAGGCCGACTGCGGCAGGTATAAACATGACCGGCATGATTTCGATTAAGAAGCCGGCCGCTTCCTTAACCTGGTTTATTTTGATGCTTCCGGTACATAATGCGGAAAGCATAAGGATTAATCCGTAGACGCTTGCGGGAATCGGAAGGGGTATCATCACATGAAGCAGCTCGCCTAGAAATGAAACGAACAGGATGATACAAAATTGTCTTAAGTATAGCATAATGTTTTCATCTCCTATCTGGTAACGCATATACAACTGGTAGTACCTGTACATCATAGAATACAAATATTACAGTGTCAAGAAAAAGTAAAATAGCGTTGTTTTTTACAGGTAGAATTGTTATACTTACAGTATATCAGATACAGAATTTATCAAATGGGGAAAAGGGGTGACAAGGGTATGACTGGTGAAGGAAATCATTTTACAGGGGAACAGGCGGCAAAGTATGTTTTGCTAAACAAAGATGTGGTGATTGCGGAATTTGAGGTAGATTCTTTATTTGACGATATAACAATCGTAAAACAGTTTGTAAAGTTACCTGAATGGTTTGGTAATTTAGACAGTTTTATTATAAACAGACGAGCGCCAAAGCAAAGAGAGAATATTGAAGAATTACTGCGTTTAAGCGGATGCGATACCTTACAGGGATTTTTGGATATTTCTCATGCACTATCTTTGGTGGATACATTTTGGGTGAAGCGTATAGACAGTGAACTTGCATGGAAAAATGTGTCTTTGTACACACATCCATTTAATGAAGTTATAGCCAAGACTGCTTTTGAGGGAGGGCTACATGGCAGGCAGCTAAGTACTACTTCTCCAGAGTACGGTACGGATGGCTCTTTTGCCAAGTGCTGGATTCGGGAGGGGGAACGTATTAGGATGCTGAAGCGTGGCAGTTCGGGGGCGAGAAATGCAGGATTGGAACCTTATTCAGAGTTTTATGCAAGCCAGTTAGTGAGAACCTTCACAGATGAGTTTGTGACCTATGGTTTGCGGATGCATAACAGAAGAATTTGTTCGGTGTGTGATTTGTTCACGTCAGAGGATTATGGATATCTTCCTTATGCGGCGGTTGATCCTGGAAGCTCAACATTAAAGGATGTATTACGTAAAATGCAGGAATTTGGTCTGGAAGAAAAGATAAAACGTATGTTTGTAATAGACGCCGTAATATTGAATGAGGACAGGCATAAGAACAATTTTGGGTTTATTGTAGATAACAGGACCCAGGAAATCGTGGGGATGGCGCCGCTGTTTGACCATAATATCTCACTATTGCCTTACGCAGAAGAAGGTGAGTTTGAATATGGCGGCGACTATCTGAGGCGGAAAGGGCCGCGGATTGGAGACGACTGGATTAAGATCGCGGCAATGTGCCTTGATGCTAAGACCAGAAAGAATCTGATTCAGTTATCAGATTTTTGTTTTGAAAGACACACGAAGTACAATCTGCCTGAATGGCGGCTTGACGCCCTGGAGAAATTGATTCACACAAACATTCAGAAGATTTTAAATTTTCCAAATTAGCACAGTAAATGGGGACCGCCAAAAAGGACAGTCCCCAAACAGACTATAAAAGTTCGCCTTTCTTCTCAAGAATGGCCTCACAAGCCGCACAGGCTGGGCAGTCGCAGTATTTCGTTTTTTCCTGCTTCTTTTGCCTCAGCACAGCAGGTGGCTGCATGGATTAGCACATTTACTTTCTCGGTTACAAAGTCTTTTACTTCTACATTCATTTTACTTTTCCTCGCTTTCGTGTTTGTTGTACCGGATGGATTCAATAAAAATGCTTTAGATTATCATGGATTATACTATATAGAAGTAATTTGGCAAAGAACTTTTTATGGATAATGTTCATCAAAACTAGAATTTTCTGAATTGCAATATTTGAAGTCCCATAATAAAATTATGCTATAAGACAGGGCGAGCATTAAGGAGGATGTTATGTTTTTGACAGACAGAAAATTAGAGAGACGTATCGAGGAAATCGAGCAGTATCGCTATCGGGATATCATTGAATTCAAGACCTTTGCGGCAGCAGAGGAAGAACAGGGGGTAGTGAATCCCAAGCTGCCAACCTCTCATGAACAGGGAACAGAAAAGTGGTATACATTAAACACAGGCGATACATGGAAAGGACGGGACCGCTTCGTATGGTTACATAAGGATATCGCCGTTCCCGCAGAATGGAAAGGGAAAAAAGTAGTGGGCGTATTCGACTTTGGCAATACAGGAGGAGGAAATAACTCCGGATTTGAGTCCATGGCATACGTGAACGGTAAGATGTATCAGGGCGTGGATGTGAATCACAAAGAGTTGTTTTTTGAGGAGGATTTATGCGGGACCACCGTAGAGCTTACCTTCCGTCTGTGGTCAGGCTTAGAGGGAGGCGGCGTCCCCAAAGAACAAGAGCACAGAATCGCGCGGGCCGACCTGGCATGGCTGGATGAAAAGGTGGATGATTTCTATTATATGTCGTTGATGGTACGCCAGACATTGGATGAGCTTTCCGATTCTGAGCCAATTCAGCATGAACTGCGCAAGGCGCTTGAGCAGGCGTACCAGTGTATTCACAAGCCGGCGAAAAAGATATTTAAACCGTTCTGGCATCCAATCAAAATCCTGAATTTTTGCAGACAGATGCTCCTGAACCATTACAGCGACCTCTTCGCGCAGCTCGCTGTCTTTACGGAAAGCGAGGCCGCGTCCTCCATATTTACGCACC
>OFGA01001910.1_pt1 | contig 13555 bp, 11 predicted proteins | sample 1521471 | NCBI WGS metagenome assembly OFGA01 (sample SAMEA3504086, study PRJEB24116) | mouse gut metagenome | biome: mouse gut; feature: mouse-associated habitat; material: faeces | place: Denmark | collected 2011
GTCTTGCAGTAGCGCTCGATTTCTTTGAGCTTGTAGACTTCTTTTCCTTTTACAAAAGAAAAAGCCATGCCTGTACGCCCTGCACGCCCGGTTCTGCCGATACGGTGCACGTAATATTCATCGTCCTGCGGAAGGTCATAGTTAAAAACAGCTTCCACGTCATCTACGTCGATACCCCTGGCTGCCACGTCCGTTGCAATCAGGATTTCTGTCTTGCCGGCACGGAAATTGCGCATGACACGGTCACGCTGTGCCTGCTTCATGTCGCCATGCAGCCCTTCTGCAAAATACCCGCGGTCAGAAAGCTCTTTGTTCAGCTCGTCCACGCAGCGCTTTGTATTACAGAAAATCAGGGACAGCTTCGGATTGTAGTAATCCAGAAGGCGTGTCAGCATATCCACCTTATCCCTGCGCTTTGCATCGTAATAATACTGCTCGATGCTTGGCACAGTCAGCTCTTTCTTTACGATTTTAATCGTAACGGCATCCTGCTGGTATTTTCTTGTAATCTCCAGAATCGGCTTTGGCATTGTAGCCGAAAAAAGCACGGTCTGGCGTTCCTGCGGAATATACTCCAGTATCGTCTCGATATCCTCACGGAATCCCATGTCCAGCATCTCGTCTGCTTCGTCCAGCACAATGGTATTTACCATGTCACAGCGGATTGTCTTTCTGCGCAGATGGTCCATGACACGCCCCGGCGTACCGACGATTATCTGACAGCCGCCTTTTAAAGAACGTATCTGCTTTGTGATTTCCTGTCCGCCATATACGGGCAGCACTTTGATTCCATGCATATATTTGCCTAATTTGCGCAGCTCATCTGCTACCTGGATTGCCAGCTCCCTCGTTGGAGATAAGATAAGTACCTGTGTCTTTTTTTCCGCCGGGTCTACTTTCTGTAATGCAGGGATGCCGAATGCAGCTGTTTTGCCCGTTCCGGTCTGTGCCTGTCCGATAATGTCCCTGCCTTCCATCATGACTGGAATCGCCTGGCTCTGTATCGGAGTTGCTTCTTCAAATCCCATCTCTTTAATTCCGCGCATAATTGCCGGAACTAACTCTAATTCATCAAATTTCATGTTTACTCCTTCTTTTTGTTACCTGCAACGTTCTACATCATAGCAAACCATGGAAGAAATGTCAAACATTGATTTGATTTTCTGCTAAAATTTTTTCCAGATGGCTGTCATGAATCAGCTGCACTTTCTGTGCGCGGCTTAATTTTTTAATCTCTGCTTCCCGCTTCATCGCCCCGGACTTCGTTTCGCAAATCTCCAGATACCGCAGCTTTACCGGGCCGCGGCCCCTGGTGAACCTGGCCCCGCTGCCGCTGTTATGTGCTTTCAGGCGTTTTTCAATACAGGTTGTCCATCCGGTATACAGCCTGCCATCGCTGCATTCTACAATGTATGTATAATTTGCTGTTTCCATAATCCCCCGCTGCATGCTTCTATTTTTATGTTCTGCTTTATCACATGACATTTTTCATTGTATCTTTTCCTTATTTAAATATGTAAGGAGTCCGTCAGGACTCCTGTATAGCCTTCTATGCAATCGACCAATCTGGGTACCCTGGCAGTTCATGATTCCTGCCCGGTACACCGGGTACTCCACTCACAAAGGTTTCTCTGTATTTCAGCCGGCTTTTTCTGCGTGTACTGGTTATTGATTCAGTAATTGGTCGTTACATAATCATTATATGCCATCGGCGCTTTTCTGCCAGCATTTTCCTGCCTGATTTCCATTCGATTGCAAAGCGAATCCATCCGGCTCCTACTCCATATACTGCATCGGATTTACCGGCTCGCCGTCTTTTTGCAGCTCAAAATACAGGTTGCTGCCTTCCACGGAATAGTATTTCGTCGGTTCCGCAATATAGCCAATCGCATTTCCGGCTTCTACCGTTGCGCCTTCCTTGTACAGCACTTCCTTCAGCTGGCCGTAAACCGCACTGTACCCGTCGCCGAGCTCCATGGTAACGGTTACGCCGGTTTCTTCGTTTGTGCTGATATCCGTAATTTTTCCAGTTGCAGCTGCATTGACCGGGTCATTGACTTTGCCGGCTATAATTACGGCCGGATTATATTTATACTGTTCCAGCGTTGAGAAATAAATGGTCTGATCCATGCTGTAATTCAATATCACATCGCCCTGCAGCGGCCATCCAAGGTCTGTTTCCGGTGAAAAGCTTAATGCTGCTGCTTTTGCTGCCGTTTCCTGCTTTGATTTTTCCGGTTTTTCCGTTTTTTCTTCCTGCGGCTTCCCATCCTGCTTCGTTTCGCCTGTATTCTGCCGGGTTTCCGTCCCGGCCTGTTCCCCAGAATTCTGTGCGTTCATATCTGTATCGGCATCCATATCGGAAACTGTGTTCTCATCTTCCTGTGCTGCTGTGTCCTGCTGGGGCTTTACAATGGAAGAAACACTTGCAGCGTCTTCCCCGCTGTCCGGCTCGTCTATATCTGTAAACGGATTCACTCCCTGATTATCTATTTCTGCTAATTCTTCCTGCTCCCTTCTGGCTTCCTCCGCTAACTCTGCTTCCTTGCGCGCCAGTTCTTCCTGCTGGCGTTCACTTGTAATCCTGTTGGACACATAAATGCCTGTCATTCCTGCAATTGCGGCAAATAAAACAAAAGATGCAATCGCATACTGTTTCTGCTGGAAAAATCTTCGGATTTTATTTCTTTTCATATGACACCATCCACCTTTTTCTATATTTTTAGGATTAGTGTTGCCGGAAAAGAAGGAAGTATGCAGGAAATCATGAAAATTTTTTCCTGCTTATCATATGCTCCACAAAAACATTTTTATATGTTACAATAGCACAAAAAGGCAGGTGATTACTATCAAAGGCATTTCCAACACACTCTTACAGGACAGCCCGCTGCCCGCGCTGGATGACTGGGCATGCGACATGATTACGCCATACAGCGGCTCTGACCGCAAAGAAGGGCTTATCTCCCCTGACGGACAGCGCTATCTGGTCAAATATTCCGAATCCCATGCCAGGCTGAACCATTTAGATACCAGTTATGTAAATAATGTACTTTCGGAATATCTGTCCAGCCATATACTTGCAATTGCCGGCTTCCAGGTACATGATACCTTTCTTGCAACACGAAACGGCCAGCTGCTTGTAGCATGCAGGAATTTTACTTCCAGTCACCAGTACCTGATTGAATTTGGACAGTATATGCGCAAACACTATGATTCCGGGGATATCGGGCGTATTCCGGATATCAGGCAGATTGATTACGTGATTCATAATGACCCGGTATTATACAGTTATGCAGATGAATTATGGGAAATTTACTGGGAACGCTTTCTCGGCGATGCACTCACAGGAAATTTCGACCGGCATATGGGCAACTGGGGATATTTGACGGACACCCTTTCTGAAAAAATATATGCAGCACCCATTTACGATAATGGCAGCACTCTCTTTCCGGCACTTTCAGAACAGGCCATGCGGGAAGATATCCTTCCTTCCCGCAAAGAAATTATGAAACGGACGCTGCTGTTTCCGAAAGCCGCACTGCTTGTAAATGGACGCAAGGCCAGTTATCTGGATATGCTGTCGTCAGGATGTTTTCCATATGTTACAAAAGCTGTCACAAAAACAGTTCCTGCCATCGCAGATAAAATGCCCCAAATCATGCAGTTTATTGACAGCCAGGATTTTCTGTCCGAAACAAGAAAGACCTTTTATAAAACCATTCTTCGCTCACGGACAGAAAATATTTTAATCCCCGCTTATGAACGCTGTATTTCGGGAAATTTTAACCAGGAAGCACAAAAGCGGATAGAAAGCGGTAAGGATTACACGGAACAGGATTTTGAACGCCAGTACGAAAATATATCATAGCATTTTTTCCCTGAAATATCAAATCATTGTCCCTTCCCAGCGCAAACATTCCAAAAAACCTGATACATCCGCCCGGTTTTGTGCTATACTATCACGAAAGCCATAAAATCTGCACAAACAGGAGGTAGCGGAAATGGGACATTTAACAGCAAGAGATGCCTATAAAAATCTGGAAGACCGGATTAACTGGTTCACGCAGGGCGCTCCGCCTTCGGACACCCTTTATAAGATACTGCAGGTATTATATACCGAAAAAGAGGCAAAATGGGCTGCGCTTCTTCCAGTCCGTCCGTTTACGCTCAAACGGGCTGCCAGAATCTGGGGAACAACCGAAGCAAAAGCCGAAAAGCTCCTGGACCACCTTTGTGAAAAAGCACTGCTGGTAGATTCCGAATATCGCGGACAGCGCCAGTTTGTCATGCCGCCGCCAATGGCAGGATTTATTGAATTTGCCCTGATGCGCACAAGAGGAGACATCGACCAGAAATACTTAAGCACCCTCTATTACCAGTACATGAACGTAGAGGAAGATTTTATCAAAGACCTGTTTTTTGCCACAGAAACAAGGCTGGGCCGCGTCTTTGTCCAGGAGCCTGTGCTGTCCACGGACAAAACAAACCATATCCTGGACTATGAACGCGCGACGCATATCGTAGAAGAAGCCAAATATATCGGGCTCGGCACCTGCTATTGCAGGCACAAAATGTACCATGCCGGACATCCCTGTGAAATCGATGCCCCATGGGATGTATGCCTGACCTTTGATAACGTCGCCCGCTCTCTCGCCGAACACGGCGGATATGCACGGCTGATTTCCAAAGAGGAAGCAAAAGACGCCCTGGAACGCTCTTACGAAAGCAATCTTGTCCAGATAGGGGAAAATGTCCGGGAACATCCGGCATTTATCTGCAACTGCTGTGGCTGCTGCTGTGAAGCACTGCAGGCAGCCAGGCATTTCAGCCCGATGCAGCCGGTTGCAACAACAAACTATATCCCGCAAATCCATATGGACAAATGCATCGGATGCGGCAAATGCGCGAAAGCCTGTCCGATACTGGCCATTTCCATGCAGCAGAAAACGGATGCTGATACGGAACACGGCTTAAATAAAAAGAAATATCCTCTCATCGATACCGAAATCTGCCTTGGCTGCGGCGTCTGCGCCAGAAACTGCCCGTCAGGAGCCATAGAGCTGAAACGCCGCCCGGTACAGGTCATTACGCCTGTCAACAGCACCCACCGCTTTGTCCTGCAGGCGATTGAAAAAGGAACACTGCAAAACCTGATATTTGACAATCAGGCTTTCGCAAACCACCGGGCAATGGCTGCGGTATTTGGCACTATCTTAAAGCTGCCGCCACTCAAACAGGCACTCGCAAGCAGGCAGTTCAAATCCATTTACCTGGACAGGCTGCTTTCTATGCAGAAGAAAAACAAAGCATAAGTTCTCATGATTTCACTTCCATCCCGGCAGGCACCATAACCTGCCGGGATTTATAAAACAGAACATAATTTCCTTTCTATTCCCGCAGGAACCATGCCCTTCCTACAGTCATCCAAAAAACATGGCCTATTTTACTGTGATTTCACTTCTATCCTCACGGCATCCGCCAAATATCCATGCAAATATATCCATAAGAATAAATTTTCACTTTCTCATTACAAAATTGTGATATTCTTCCCCGCTATTTTGTTATTATAGTGAAGGGCCCTTCAAATAATATCTTAATTGAACTGGAAATGTTCCATAAGCATGCCTGACTGAGCATCCACAATTCAGCAGGCATACATTCAGAATCTTTCTAAAGGAGGCGGGACGTGCTATCCGAACAATTATATACAGAATATGTCAGGCAGTATACAGATTCCATGCTGCGCATTGCTGTCAACTACTGCAGGCAGCTGTCTGACGCGGAAGACATTGTACAGGAAGCTTTTCTAAAGCTTTACGAAACCGATACCCCGTTTACAGACACCGGGCATGTCAGGCGCTGGCTTATCCGCGTCACCATCAACATCTGCAAGAACCACCTGTCCTCTGCCTGGCGGCGCAGAATGCAGCCTATGGGATTTCAGGAGCTGGAACTGGCAGCAGACCATGCAGCAGAAACGGACACCTGGACGTCCGGGTATGGAGAAGCATCTGCTTTATTCGAGGCGGTAGCCGCACTTCCCGAAAAATACCGCAGCACCGTGCATTTATACTACTTTGAAGCATATTCTGTCAAAGACATTGCGCAGATTCTGCAAAAGAAAGAATCAGCCATACAGACAAGGCTGATGCGCGCAAGAAAAATGCTGAAACAGCAGCTGAAAGGAGCGTGGCACGATGAATCCTGACACAGACAAAAACCGAAACTACTATCAGCGCATGTACAACCAGATTCATGCATCAGACGAATTCAAAGAAAGGCTCATTCATATGAAAACAAATACCGAACAATCCCCGATACAAATGCCGTACAGCACACAAACATCTGTTTCTTTTACAGACAAAAGCACCTGTCATAAAAAACGCAGATTTACCTGGAAAACAGCTGCGGCAGCCATCATCCTTGCGATTGCAGTTCCGGGCGGTGCCCTGGCAGCCAGCCATTATATCGGCCTTGCCGGATTCTTTTCCGAGTCTGGCCATACGCTTCCAGAAGACGGAGAAAAACTGATAGAAACAGATATCAGTCAGTCAGTGCCATCCGGCACCAGCGAGGAGCTGCCTGTTACTTTTTCCGTAAAAGAAGCATTATGCGACAGCGGGGAAATCAATATTGCCATAGAAGCAAAGGCCGCAGAAAGCGGAAAATACCTCCTGGTGCCAGACTGGGCCATAGAACCGGACATAGACCCTGTTTCCGATATCCTTCAGATCCAGGAAGACAAAACCATTGCAGAATATGCCAGCGAAAAAGGACTGGAACTGATGTACGTGAACTGCGGCTTTCATCCGGACAGCTCTTTTGAGCTTTCATCATCCTCTTATAGCTGCAAATCCAAACAGGATGATACGCTTGTAATGTTTATTTCCGCTAATAGAATAAATACAAATACAACTACAAAAGCAGATACCACGCTGGATATTGTTATGACCTATACCATGCTGCCCGAATCCGATTACAAAGCTGGCAAAGACTTTATAAAATCTTCGGCTTCCTTTACACTGCAGGATAAAAGCACGCTGGAAACCACCGTCTATCAGGCGGATAACAGCAGCATCCCGGAAACAGACATCCGCATCACAGGCGTAACCATGTCCCAGACAGAAATCCATACCTATGTGGATATTGCATACGAAAATCCGTCAGCACAGCTGGACACAGACGGATTCGGCTTCCGTATCAAAGACAGCAGCACTGGACAGGAATGGAACTTCTCATCCGGCAGCGGAATAGAACAGACCGGCGACGGCACGTTCCACACACGCCTGGCCTACGACCGGACAAAGCTTCCACAGGAGTGCATATTGGAAATCTACGGCACATCTGAAAAAAATGTATATGGACAGATAACACTAAAACGTATCTGAAAATGCTTATCGCAAGATATGCTTCACAGTTTGTGGAAATTTATCCCAAATTTATAAGGCATAGCGGGCTATGCTGATTAAATCAGGGATGAATTCTCCGCAAACCGGGGAGTGCAGATTGCAGAAATGATTTTTCAAACATACACAGGAAATCCTATAAATAATAATTTCATGCAGCAGCCCCTTTTGTATTATTACCTGCTGGAATAAACTGTTTCTATGCAATTTCTATGCTGTCCCCTGCTTACCTGAATCAAATTTTTCATCCTGCATTCTGCACGGCTGTAATATCCCTGTCCGCAATGCGTATGCCGGAAGAATCAATGCTATAAGCAAACCCATGTTCCCCGACCTGGATATTGCGTACAATGCTGTGAAACTGTTCGGCTGTAATCACACCCCGAGCACACTGGCAATATTTCCCTCACTGTCGATAATCGGCGCAGTCGTAACGATAATCATTTTATTATCCGCTTTTAAATCGGACACCTGAATATATTCAAATCCAAGCCGTTCTGCTTCGGCTGCCAGCACCGGCTCCTGCACTGCCCAGTCCATGCCCGCTACCGTCTCGCGTCTTGCCAGCGTCTCTATCTGGGATTTGCGTATACGATAACAGTGTCAGAGTTCCGCATACAGGCAATAGCAGTGCGAATATTTCAAGCGTCAGTTTCAGACCGATACCCGAAAACGGGATGTGTCCTGATAATTTATCAATCTTGTGTATAAAATAATTAAAATATCTGCTGCAATTTGGCCTGTGGCTAAATTGTAACAGATATTTTATAGCTGCATTCTTCCGTTTTCCAATTTTTTCAATTATTAATTGTTTAATAACTCCATCAGCATAGAAGGATATGTTATGTAACCGCCCTGATTTTTATAACATAATATATGGTATGGCGGTTTATTTCCCCTGACTTCTGCTTTTTTGCATTGCACATTGGGTTTTATATAGCAAAACAGCATAAACATATCTTTCACGTTTTTTCTTTTCCCACTAAGGGTCAACAACTTTTTACAAAGTGTCTTAATCTCTGTATTATTCATCATCGGGAGGGTTTAACCGGTGCACCTGCTACAGAAGCAAAGATATAATCTCTCTGATTTACATATTTAAATGCATTCGGATATTCCAGCTGATTCTGACAATACTGTATACTGCTTATAATCTGCTTTATAGAATGCTTTGCTTCCTTAGCATTTTTTGTTCCTTTTAATTCTATCATCCAGGTAATATTCAGTCCCATACTGCTATCTTTCATCGTATATACCAAATTATCACAAATATACTCTCCATCAGATAATCCTGTAATCAAACCACCGTCTGCCTGAACAATTTCAACTGAATTTCCTGCGTCTATCTGAACAGGCACAAACGCTTTGCTCCGATGTTCTTTATCATCAATCACATATTTCTGTCCCTCTGAACAGCTCGTAATAAACGATTGGCTGCTTTTTTTCTTTTTTGCCATATTTTTACCCTTCTTCTATATCCAGCTCAATGCCATATAATGCAGTATACAGTTCATTTATCTCGGACGATACATCATCAACCAAATTTGATTGAATTTCCCTTTCTTCTTCATCTAATAATTTCATATAATTCTGTTTTTCCGACTTCCTGCATGCCAGCAGCTTATATGCGGAAAGCCTCCCTTTTTTAATAATATAATTTTTATTTATAGCTTTATAAACCTCTTTTGCCTGGCCATCTTCTGCCAATACCCCTGCATAATACAAATTATTAGCTGCAGTAAGAATATAAGGGCTATGAGTAGTAATAAATACACTGCTATCCTGCATATTCGTGAACAGTGCAATAAACTCCATAACTCTTTTCTGAAGCAGTGGATAAATATGTGCTTCTGGTTCTTCAATAATCAAAAATACATTTTCTTCACGCAGCATTAAAACATACATAAAATTCAAAAGCCATAAAATTTCCTGCTGTCCAGACGATGCAAAGTTGATGGCCACTGGATGCCCGTCATCTTCTCCTATATTCAAAAACTCCCTGCCGCCACTATAAAAATATTCTCCTTTTTCAATGCTTATAATTTCGTTTGTAATTTTCTTTACATCAAACTGTCTTTTATCCACAGGATAACGAAGATGTGCATTTCGCAACCCATCTTCAAAACTATTGCGAACACTGTCAATCAGCATCATAAACGTTTCCGTTATAAGATCCAGATTACCAGCATTATTCATAATGGCACGATTATTTGACATCACAGTAAGCAGGCTTCTTCCTGCCGGAATATAGTAAATTTCTTTATTATCACAAAAAATATCATAAACCTGCTGCACTATCATTTCATGATTTCTTTTTCTTTCTTCGTTTGTAAGCGCAAGGCTGGTCTTGATTGTTCCTTTATTGCTATGATACATGTCCCGTATTTTCACCTGCAGCCTTTTTATTGAATTTAATAATTCCGGTGAATATGTCACACTGATATACTGCCGGGTTCCCTCTCCTTTTTTCAGCTTCACCTGAATCCAAATATCGGCCGCATAATCATACTTCATATAAAATTCAGGATTTAAATCCCAGCTATATCCAAACAGTTTCATAAAAATATTTTTGAGCTCAGACCTGACTGCCTTGTCAAACCAGACATTCTCCTGTGAAACATTCTGATAAGAATTTGTATCATACACCTGTGTCAGGTAATCAATAATTTTCGTTTTTATCGTTTTAAAGTAATACACGCTTTTGGCAATGGTACTCTTTCCTGTTGCCTGCTCTCCAATCAACAAATTGAATTTTTCTACTGCCATCTCAAAATATTTGACAGGCCCATTATTTCTAATTACTATTTTCTGCATTTTGCCACCCCATTGCTGACCGGATAATTATTTTCAAATTATTGTATATGAATAGTATCCTGGATTCTCGGATTTACGTGACGAGGTGCCCATAAATGCCTGAAACAAGCCATTCCTCGTCATGTTTATGAAATATTCGATTGTGACGAGGATTTATACTGAAATCCTTATAAATCAAGCTGTTGACAATTTTACCTCGTCACGTTTCCGAGAATCCAGGTAGTATACCATCTGGTGGAAAATTCATCAATCTTATTTGTCAAAACAAAAGGGACTGCCGCAATCAAAGAACATGCTGCAAAATATTATAAATACAGATATACCTGAAACAATATTTTGCATATTTTCTTTTTCCTGCGGCAGTCCCTTATTTTATAAGGTTCTATAAACCGTTTCTATTTTTTTGTTTTCTTTGTCAGCTGTTTGTACTGTGTATTGAACTGCTCATTGAACAGCTTGTTAAACTGTGCATTGAACTGTTCATTAAATATATCAACGAATTCTTTTCCAAGCTCGCTTCCATACTGTTTTTTCAGCTGTTTCTTTAATTTTGCTTTCAGCTGCGGCTTTAATTCCTTTTTCAGCTGTTTTTTCAGCTGCGCCTTTGATTTCTGTTTTAATTCCTTTTTCAGCTGCTTTTTCAGTTCTGGTTTCAGCCCGGCCTTTATCTGCTGTTTCAGTCCGGTCTTTAATTCCTTTTTCAACTGCGTTTTCAGCTGTTTCTGGCTGCCTGCAATACTTTCGGAATCATCCGTGCTGTCTGTTTCACCGGCATTATCCGTATTGCCAGTACCATTGGAATCGCCAGTTGTATTGCTGTCAGTACTGTTATCTGTGCTGCTGTCTTCTTTATCATCTGTATTTTCAGGTGTTTCCGGTTCTGCCGGTTTGCTTGTATTGCCGGTATTACCCGTGCTGCCCGAGCCGCCGCCATAATTTCCAGAACCCCAGGAACCGCCGGAGCCGCTGGAACCACCCGAACTGCCGCCGGAGCCGCTGCCCGAACCGCCTGTGCTTCCACCGGAGCTGCCGCCCGTAGCAGGAATGCTTTCTGTCTGGCGATAAGCACATGCTGTACAATCCCTGTGCCTGCTTCCGCTCTGCGAAGATGTCGCATTCACATCAGTTACCCAGCTGCCATAGCTGTGTGCCCCATAGCCGTTTTTATCCTTGCTGTCTGTGATAGTACATCCATCAGCCGTACATTCATGCCAGTGATAGCTGTCGTCATGGCTCCATTCTGCAGATGCCCAGCTGTGTATATGTCCGCCGCCCATGCCGTCACCTGGGTCATTTGGGTCATCGGCAAATGGGTTCGGAAACGGCTCATCAAATTTTACTGTTGCACTTAAACCATACAAAGCCTTCTTTCCACCTATGTTATTCCATGTATTTTCACTGCCAGCAAAATATATTTCCTTTAACTGGTTACAACTACCAAATGGAGGACCACTGTCTCCCATTGATTTTATCTCTGTTATTCCTACTGGAATATACAGTTTAGGAAGTACAAGACAGCCTGTAAACATACCTGAACTGATACAATCAGCTTTTTCTGGCAGAGTCACATCCATTAGGGACCAGCATCTGGAAAATATATTATCACCTATCGTAACCTTCTCAACCGTCTTACTGCCAGGCTTAAATCTTACACGAGTCACCTTGTCACATTCCATAAACGCACCAGCGCCTACTGACGTAATCGTAGATGGAAAATCAACATATTGAAATTTTTTGCAAGCTTTAAAAGCTTCAATTCCGATAGTTGTTACACCCTCTGGAATTGTCGCAGAAATCAGCTCTGAGCAATTTTCAAAAGCATTTCTCCCAATAGTCTGCACTGTGCCAGATATACTTACAGAAAGAATATTTGCACTTTGATAAAACGCATAATCTCCTATACTGGTAACACCATTCCCTATCACAACTGTACTAATCTGGTCTTTATATGTTTCCCATTCTGGACGGTCATTAGTAGAAAAATTCTTCATTTCTCCGCTGCCAGAGATAGTAAGTATTCTTCTGCTTGTCAGTCTCCAGCTGAGACTGCCGAGAGTCCCACTTGCAACTTCCGTTTCTACTGTATCAGCTTCTGATGGAATATAATCTGCCGGATAACGTGTAACGATAAAATTCGCACTCTCAACCTCAGCTTTGCTTAATGCACGCCCCCAGTGTACAGACTTATTGTAATTACCCTCAGCAATTACTACACCTACATCAGTTGTCTGCAATACAATAACACTATGGCTGTCATTGTTTATACGCAATATGTCGCCTGGCTTCACATCTTCAAACTTAAAGTCATTGACAACCCTTGCCGGCAAATCACCAAATGCCGCATCACTTAATCGAAAAGCAAATGCCGCACAGCCCACGCCACTTCTTACATTGCCAAGTATTGTTCCACCGTCCCATCTATATTCACTTCCAAGTGTCCCCTTTGTACCATACGGTTCAAAGTTCGTCCATGTCTTTCCCTCAGAAAAATATTCTTCATCAGTTTCCTTCAGGGCAATCATCTTATTATACACTTCCGAATAACTTAATTCCCCGGCTTTTTCTGAGGCAGGGTTTTCTGCGACTGCTTCTTCCTCATCCAAGTTATTATCCGGCTCAGTTGCATCTATCGCTGGCGGGCTGACCGGTTCTGAAACTGCCACGGCTGAATCACGAGCTGCTGCTGGTTCCAGTTCTTTCATAACGGACTCAGCCACAGCTTCCGGTTCTTTTATAACCGGCTCAACTGCTGCCGGTTCTTCCATAATTGGCTCGACTGCTTCCGGTTCCGATTTCTCTGATATCACCGGACTGCCGAACACAAGACCCTGTTCCAATTCTTCCCCCACAACTGGCTGGCCATCGAGCACAGCCTGTTCAGACTTCTCAGACATAACTGGCAGGCTGGATGGCTGAACCGATGCAGCTGCCGCTGTTGTCCCCATAGCAGATGACAGCATAGCAAAAGCGGTCATAAGCGAAACCGCCTTCTTTGTACGTTTCCACTTTCTTGGATACATACGAAATACCTCCTTAATTATTAAAAATGCTCCAACTCCATGACGGAATTTTACTGAATTACTTCTCCTCAAGAGCGTGTTTTAAAACTTTTCCGCAAACTATGAAACATATCTTCTTGGAAAGCATTTTTAAAACACGTTCTAAAGTATCTCTCTTTCGGATTTTAGATTTAGTATATCATCAAAAAACATTTTTAACAATCAATTTTTTCCAGTAATTTATCAAAATTTGTAACAGTTCAGGCAGGTTCTTTGCACGAAGCGATTTTCAATGGATTTTTGCATGTAACAGGTCAGCTTGCCTGAACTGTTACA
>OFGA01001914.1_pt1 | contig 13544 bp, 9 predicted proteins | sample 1521471 | NCBI WGS metagenome assembly OFGA01 (sample SAMEA3504086, study PRJEB24116) | mouse gut metagenome | biome: mouse gut; feature: mouse-associated habitat; material: faeces | place: Denmark | collected 2011
CTGAGTGACAGCCTGTCCATATGGATATCATATCCGGGAAATGCTGCCTCTATCTCCTTCTTCCACTCCTGCGCCTCCTCTTCCGAGCAGGTATGCGCGGCATGGATATGCATCGCTTTGCCGGCAAAACGCCCGTTAAGGTCCTTTCCGGCCGCATCTAACATCGCCTTCTTCGCCGCTTTCCAGCCGCGTACCTTGGCGTAAGAATCCAGCTTTTCTCCCTGTATCTGCAGCACAGGCTTCAAGTTCAGGACCGTACCGATCGCCGCCGCTGCCGGTGTCACACGGCCGCCCTTCTTCAGATATTTCAAAGTATCAACAGTAATGTAGATGCTCGCCTCCAGCTTCTCACGCATCAGCACATCGTCAATCTCCTGCGCGCTCATGCCTTTGCCCGCCATCTCCAGGGCATCCAGCACAGACTGGCGCTGAGAGATCGAGATCCTCTGATTGTCGATCACGTGCACTCTGCCGCCATAGTCCTGCGAAAGACCGACGGCCGTCTCGCAAGAACTGCTCAGACCGCTTGACATCGGGATATGGATGATCTCATCGTATTCTTCTAAGATCTCATCCCACAGATCGATCACATCACCCGGCGACGGCTGAGAAGTCGAGATATCCGCATCTTCCGCAAGTCTCTTATAGAACTCCTCCTGTGTCAGCGTGATATCTTCGAAAAACAATTCTCCGTTGATGTAAAACGGCATCGGCAGTACCCGGATGCCAAGCTCCTTCGCTTCCTTCTGTGTGATCCCGCTGTTACTGTCCGTCACAATCGCTACTCTTCCCATCCTTACACCTCACTAATTCTTTCTTTTGGTCGATCAACCGCGACCGCCGTCATATCTAATCCAGCGTAATGATCTCTGATACGGTATCGCGCTTCGCCACCATCATAGGGATATCCTCTCCCCGGTATGGATTGTCTCCAAAACTGATCTCCAGTTTTACCGTCTCATACGCCAGTTCTTCATAATTATTCTCCTTGCTCAGATGTCCCAGGACAACATACTGAAGGCCGTCATGCAGTATATCGCTGAGAAGCCTTCCCGACAACTCATTCGACAGATGCCCCCGATCGCCCATCACCCTTCTCTTAAGCGGATAGGGATAAGGCCCCACCTCCAACATGTGGATGTCATGATTCGCCTCCAGAACCACGGCGTTCAGATTCTTCAGATGTTCCACTATGTAATTATCATATTTGCCGAGATCCGTCGCAACCGCAACAGACTTCTCCTGATTCTCGATCCGATAACCCGAAGGCTCTCTCGCATCATGGGAAATGGCAAAAGGACAGATCTTCATGCTGCCCAGGGTAAACTCTTCGTCCACCCTGATCTCACGGAGGATCCCTTCCGGGAGCTTACCAAGCGAACTGCAGCAGCGGATTCCTTCCAGCGTCCCTAATGTCCCGTAAATGGGGATCTTATATTTTCTGCTGAATACACCAAGACCCTGTATATGGTCAATGTGCTCGTGCGTCACCAGTATGCCCGCCAGCTCATCCCCTTTGATTCCCAATGTATGTAATCCCTGTTCTACTCTCTTCTTGCTGATCCCGGTATCCACCAGAAGATGCGTCCTGTCATCCCCCACATAGATACAGTTGCCGCTGCTTCCGCTGGCAATACTGCACAATCTCATAATCTCATTCTGCCTTTCCTGCTAATCTCCCGCCATATCGTCAGGCTTATCCTCCGTCTATCTTACAGATCAGCCACAATACTGTCAAGCTGTATCTGGGTCTCTTCAAACGTATTGCTGTTATCGATCACCCTGTCGCAATTCTTCATGAACATAGACTTAGGCAGCTGCGCCGCAATAATGTCGTCCACCTTCTTCGCGTCATATCCCCGCGCATAGATCAGACGCTTCCTGCGGATAGAAGCCTCTACATGGACATACCATATCTCATCGCACATCTTGTCATAGTGCGTCTCTATCAGAAGCGCGGATTCTATGATGAACAGATTCGTATTCTTCCGCTCCTCCTTCGCGATCTTCTTCAAGATCTCTTCCTCCACCGCGGGATGAACGATCGCATTCAGCTCACTGCGCCTGGCATCGTCTGAAAATACGATGCCGGCCAGCTTATCCCTGTCTAACTCGCCCTTTTCGTCCAGGATCTCCGTCCCGAAACACTCCACGATCGCGTCGAAGCATTTCGTTCCTTTTTTCTGGAGTTTTTTTCCCACCGCGTCCGCCTGACAGATCGTCGCACCGTATTTATTATTCAGATATTCCAGTATTTGTGTCTTTCCAGCTCCTACTCCGCCAGTAATTCCTATAATCTTCATGACCTTACACCTCTTACTTTGCTTCGTACCGCTTCTTACCTGTGTGCATATCTTATTTGGCTTCGTACCAGTTCTCTCCTGTATGCATATCCACTTCCAACGGCACATCTAACGAAACCGCCTGTTCCATCTCTTCTCTCAGAATCTTCTTTACCTCATCAAGCTCCGGCTTATACGCCTCGATCAGCAGCTCATCATGGACCTGAAGCACAAGCCTCGACTTCATCTGCCTCTCTCTAAGCCGTCTCTGTACGCCTATCATCGCAATCTTAATGATATCCGCCGCCGTTCCCTGGATCGGAGCATTCATCGCCACGCGCTCACCGAAAGAACGCTGCATGAAATTGCTCGACGACAGCTCAGGAACCGGACGCCGTCTTCCAAAGAGCGTCACCACGTATCCCATCTCTTTGGCATGCTTCACCGTATCGTCCAGAAAACTTTTGATTCCCGGATACGATTTAAAATAATCTTCAATATACTGTGCCGCTTCTTTCTTCGTGATACTCAAATCCTGACTTAACCCAAAGGAACTGATTCCGTACACGATCCCAAAATTCACTGCCTTCGCATTGCGCCTCTGCTGAGACGTCACCTCCTCAAAAGGTACGTGGAAAACCTGGGAGGCCGTAATCCGGTGGATATCTTCCTCCTCCCGGTACGCCTCGATCAGATTGGGGTCGCCGGAACAATGCGCCAATACCCGAAGCTCGATCTGCGAGTAATCCGCATCCACAAACACATACCCGTCCTCCGGTATGAACACCTTCCTTATCAGCCTTCCAAGCTCCATACGCACCGGAATATTCTGAAGGTTCGGCTCTGTACTGCTAAGCCTTCCGGTCGCCGTGATGGTCTGGTTGAATTTGCTGCGGATCCTTCCGTCTGCGCAAATATAGTTGGCAAGACCGTCCGCGTAGGTAGATTTTAATTTTGAATACTGTCTGTATTCCAGAATCTTCGCAATGACCGGATAATCCGGCGCAAGCTTCTCTAACACGTCCGCGGCCGTAGAATATCCCGTCTTCGTCTTCTTTCCGCCCGGAATCTTCATATGCTCGAACAGCACCGTCCCAAGCTGCTTGGGCGAATTAATATTGAAGGTCTCCCCTGCATCCTCATAGATCTCTTTTTCAAGCTCCGTGATCTTGCCTCCGAGCTGGCTGCCGTAGAACTTAAGCGCCTCAGCCTCGATCCTGACACCGTTTTGCTCCATGGCATACAGCGTGAAGACAAGGGGCATCTCTATATCGGTAAACAGTCTGTCCATCTGACATTCCTTAAGTCTGTCCCACAGGACAGAAGAAGCCTCGTACGCCGTGTAAGCCTCATAGCACGCCTTTACGGCTTCCCCGGCCTTCTCGTCTATGATCAGATTCAGTTGTTCCCTCGCTACGTCCTCAAACGTATAGTTATTCTTCAGAGGATTCAGAAGATATGCCGCTACCGTCGCGTCGAAACAATTCTTTGTATCCGTTATCTCAATGTATTTTAACGCCTGTTTCAGGTCAAACATCACGAATCTGCCCGCCTTGCCGGCCGTCTCCGACAACTTCGCCCCAAGCCAGGACTGGGTGATCCCGTTCCCCGCCCGTATACAGCAGATATCCTCCTTCGAGAAACATATTCCGATTCCTCCGACCTCAGCCTGATCTGCAAACAGCGGCAATACCTCTTCTGTATTCCTGAACATACAGGCGCCGACACATTCCGCCCTTCCCGCAGCGTCCAACACTTCCTTAGCCTCTGCCAGGTCTGTGATCTCCCGGAAGCTCTCTTCTATCTTACTTGCAGGCGCCTTCACATCAAACCTGGACAGAAGATTCTTAAACTGCAGCCTCTGAAAATATTCATACGCCTCTTCCGTGTATAGATTGCCAAGCTTCGCCTCATCAAGCTCATACGGAAAATCCGCATCCACATTGATCGTTGCAAGCTCCTTGCTCATGACGGCCATATCCCAATGTTCTTTCAGCGCTTTTGACGCTCTCGGCGGCTTTAACTCTTCCGCATGCTCATAGGCATTCTCAATAGAATGAAACTCTGCGATGATCTTCGTCGCAGTCTTCTCCCCGATACTCGGCACTCCCGGAATATTATCAGACGCATCGCCCATCAGCGCTTTTAAGTCGATAAACTCCTGAGGCGTCACCTGGTAACGTTCCTTCACATCCTGAGCGTAATAATCCTCTACCTCAGTCCGTCCCTGCTTCGTCTTGGGAATGCGGATCTTCACATGGTCTGTCGCAAGCTGCAGAAGGTCCCTGTCTCCAGAAATCACGGATACTTCCATCCCCATCTTCTCGCATCTTCTTGAAAGCGTTCCCAGAAGATCGTCCGCCTCAAGGCCTGCACACTCGATAGTCTTAACTCCCATCGCATGAAGGACTTCCTTGATCACCGGCACCTGCTGGCGCAGCTCCTCGGCCATCGGCTTCCTGGTCCCCTTATACTCCGCATACATCATATGACGGAAAGTAGGTGCATGGACATCAAACGCCACAGTCAGATATTCCGGTCTCTCTTCCTCGAGTATCCTGAACATGATCGTCAGAAAACCGTAAACTGCATTCGTATGAAGACCTTCCGAATTCGTCAGATCCGGCAGCCCGTAAAATGCCCGATTCAAAATACTATGTCCGTCTATTAAAACGATCTTACTACTCATATTATATTCTCCATCTACAATGCCGCGATCTCTCTCAATCTGTCAATGATCGGGAGATGCTGCGTACACTGCTCTTCACATTTGCCGCAGGCAATACATTCCTCTGCCTTTTCCTTCGAGATGCCCCAGTGATTGTCCATACGGTCCTTAATTCCCTTCTCATCCCCTGTTAAGATCTTATGGTTGTATGCATCCATATACTTCGGAATCGGAATATCATTCGGACATCCCTTACAGTAGGAACATCCTGTACACAGATCATTCAGAGACACGCCTCTTCCTTCATATTCCTTCACGATCTCCCGAGCCGGCTTCTCCTCCAGCCCCTCTACCGCTCTCACTGCATCGTCAATGTGCTCCTTCGTCGTACATCCCGCCAGAGTCACCGTAATCTCCCTGTGGGACGCCACGAACCGAAGCGCCGCCTGTGCAACCGTCAGCTCCGTTCCCTTCGCAAGATATGCAAACGCTTCCTGATTCGCAGGGATTAACCCTCCGCCGAGCGGATTCATAGCTGCTACGCCCATGCCGTTCTGATAAGCCGCCTCGATCCCGCTCTGACGGAACCGGTAGTTCAGCGCATTATATCCGATCAGCATTCCTTTAAATTTGCCCGAGTCAACCACGGTCTCGATATCATTCCCCTGCATATGAGAGGAAAAAACGATGTTGCGGATCAGCCCTTCCCGCTTCGCGTCCTCAAAAAATCCATAGACCGCATCCATATGCTTTTCCCAGGACTTAAGGCTCAGCATACACCACATATGATAAAAATCAATATAATCTGTCCGAAGACGGTCAAGAGACATCTCAAGCCTTCTGCGGAAATCATCCTTCGTCGGATGGTCTCCTGCATCTATTGTTCCCAGATTCGTCTTAGATGTTACATAAACTTCGCTTCTTTTTAACTGTGACAGGGCAATCCCAGTCACGATCTCGCTCTTATCCTCACAATAAAACGGCGCCGTATCCCAGTAGTTGATTCCCTTCTCGAAGGCATAGAGGGGAATCTCTGCGCATTTCTCCAAACGTCCCGCCTTGATATCTTCCTCATCATACCGCATTGTTCCCAATCCGACCGCAGATACCTTTATATCTGTATTGCCATACTGCTTATAATACATACCATACCCTCCGTCTCTAAAATACGTTCCTGTGTCACCTATTCCTACAATACACATCAGCGTGTCTCATTATTATATCAAATTTCACGACTTTTTCAAGTTCTGTTTCAATCTCCTAAACTTGCTCTTAAACTTGCAGACTCCCTATAAAAGCAGGCAATTTTTCTCTCAAAACCAGTGATCCATTCAATATAAAAAATCCCGAAAGACTTCATTCCAAAGCCTCTCGGGATTCTGCTCTGATGCGGATGGTGGGACTTGAACCCACACGAGGTCGCCCCCGCAAGATTTTGAGTCTTGTGCGTCTGCCATTCCGCCACATCCGCTCACGTTGCCGAACCTTGCCGGCAACATATAAAATTATAACTGCTAATATACTCTCTGTCAATGCTTTTTTCAAAAAATTAGAAATTATCCGATGGGAATAATGCATCATCCAATGCTGTCATATCCGTCTGATCAATAAAGTATACTCCGTCAGAATCCGGTTTTACAGTGATAGTAACCGTCGTAGCCTCACCGTAAGTCGGGGAAGCAATCTTCTCAGCCATAAGATCATACATCTTCTGGAATACCATCTGATTGATCGCATTCTGATCAGGGATCTCTGTCATCTCTGTCATCTCTGCAGTGACCGCCGCCTGCACTTCATCCTGAAGTCCTTCAAAAGCAGTAAATGGTTCCACCGTTACATCGATCGTATACGCCTTATCTCCGGCATCCTTCGCCTCACCGATCTTGTACTTCGCCTGCTTGATCATGTCCAGGAACAGCTTCCTGTAACTCTCTGTCAGCTCATCAGACAGACCAAGTCCGGCAAATCCGGCCTCCTGCATCGTTGCATCAATGTTGCCCTCATACAACTCCTTTGCCTCTTCCTCGGATGACTTCGTCCATTCTATGTATTTGTCGAACTCTCCTTTGTAGCTGGCATCCATGATCGACTGTGCATAAGACTGCGCATCCTCTGCGCTCATACCTCCGCAGCCGCACAACAATGTCATCACTGCAATCAGCAGCATTGCCAGCAATCCTCTTTTCTTCATGGTCCTTCCTCCTTCACAAAGATTTCACATAACATATATTACTCCCATTAATGGACAAAATCAACTCTTGACATGTTATTTATTTCGTCAAATTATTACATATTACGGCATCCGGCTGCCAAGCAGGCCGCGCCCCACTTCAAAACAATCAAACGTCGCGAAATAATCGGCCGGAGTCTCCGCCCTGCGGATCAGCTGCGCTTTCCCGTCCTCTCTCAGCAGTATCTCCGCCGACTTAAGCTTGCCGTTATAATTATATCCCATGGAGAATCCGTGCGCACCCGTATCATGGATCACCAGCAGATCGCCGATCTCTATCTTAGGCAGCATGCGGTCGATGGCAAACTTATCGTTGTTCTCACACAGGGACCCCGCGATATCATATTTGCAGTCACAGGGCTGCTTCTCCTTCCCCATAACGGTAATATGATGATACGCCCCGTACATTGCCGGACGCATCAGGTTTACGGCACAGGCGTCAACACCGATGTATTCTTTGTGTGTGTGCTTCTGATGGATCGCCTTAGTCACCAGACAGCCGTAAGGCCCGAGCATGAACCGCCCAAGTTCCGTATAGATCGCCACATCCCCCATTCCTTCCGGTATCAGCACTTCCTCATATACTCTGCGCACGCCGTCGCCGATCACACGGATATCGTTAGGCTCCTGATCCGGCGTATAAGGAATCCCGATCCCGCCCGACAGATTGATGAACTTAATATGTACGCCCGTCTCCCTCTTAAGCTTCACAGCCGTCTCAAACAGGATCTTCGCAAGCATAGGATAATACTCGTTCGTGACGGTATTGCTCGCCAGGAACGCATGGATCCCGAATTCTTTGGCCCCCTTTTCCTTCAAGATCTGGAACGCCTCGAATAACTGCTCTGTCGTCATGCCGTACTTCGAATCCCCCGGATTATCCATGATATCGTTGCTGATCTTGAACAACCCGCCCGGGTTATAGCGGCAGCTTATCGTCTCAGGAATATGCCCTATAGTCTTCTCCAGGAAATCAATATGCGTGATATCATCGAGATTGATAATAGCCCCTAACCGATCCGCATAGACGAACTCCTCCGGAGGCGTATCATTCGACGAGAACATAATGTCGTCTCCTGTCGCCCCGATGGCTTCGGACAGCATCAGCTCCGTATATGAGGAACAGTCGCATCCGCATCCATACTCTCTCAGTATATCTATCAGGAACGGATTCGGCGTTGCCTTTACCGCGAAATATTCTTTATAGCCTTTATTCCATGAAAATGCATCCTTCAATGCTCTAATATTCTTACGGATCCCTCTCTCGTCATACAGGTGGAACGGTGTTTTATATTCTTTCACAATCTCTTCTAACTGTTCCTTCGTTACAAATGTCTCCTTCTTCATTGTCACTGGTTCTCCTCTCGCATCGATAGTAATTTGATCTCGTTAGAAAGTGCAGTCCTGTAAAGCTCCACAAAATTCTTCTGCCCAGAATACAGGCAGGTATTCATACTCCCTTCCCCGTATTCCCCGGTAAGGACATATCTGGAATCCGCGATCACACCGATCCGCATTCCCCTGTCCTCCCCTACATATACTTTGGCTCTGCTGAAAGCCGTAGGCTGATCCGTTATGATGACGACCTGCTTCTTGGCGGCGATCAACGTCTGCAATTCTCCCACCAGGAGAAGAAGATAATTCCTCGTCAGGCTGATATACACCCTCTCCTCCACTTTTTTCAGGATATTGCGCATCTTGTCCAGGATATGATCAGCCCCTTCGATCGTAATATATCCTTCCACATACGTCCTCTCAGAAGGCACATGTGCAATGAGCCAGTTCCTTGATTCTTCCAGCTTCCGTATCCGGTTCCTGCAGAATTCATCAAGCGGCACCGGGACGTATTTGCGCGTATGCCCTTCCTCCACCAGATATGACGCTCCCTTCTCAGTCATATTGGCAAGAGAATTATACGCGTTCGATCTGGATATTCCCGTCTGCTTGGACACCTCGTAACCGGTCACCTTCCCTTCCGTGAGCAGGCATTGATAAATATTCGCCTCCTGACGCGTAAGCCCGAATTCCATCAGGCGTTCTATAAATGATTGTTGCTCCAAGTTCCCGTCTCATCCTTTCTTAAGGACTGTCAAGTTCTTTCACAGTTCCTTAGTAGTTCTCCACAGGAACACTTTAAGGCATATCCCTTGATATGTCAATATGATTTTGCGAATTTTATCCGACGCCAGTATACCGGTACAGTACCGGCAGCTATAATAAAAAAAATATCATATGACAGAAGATGCTCTCCATCGCAGCTCCTCCTGCCATATGATATCTGTTAATTTATTATATGATAGTTTATTCCACTACCGCGATCCGCATGATATTGCTCACGCCGCCCCTGTCAGACATTACGTTGGCAGACGGGATCCCGGCTGTCAGCACCACGATATCTCCCGATTCCGCAAGCTGCTTGGCGCATACCAGTTCCACCGCGCCGCTGCACACGTCCTCCGTCGAATTCAGCGGGATAGACTTCAGTGGTTTCACGCCCCAGTAAAGCTGCATCCGGCGAAGCGTTGCTTCGTTCGGAGTCACGCCGATAATATCCGTTTTGGGTTTGAACTTCGATACGACCCTGGTCGTCACTCCTGACACAGAAGGAGTAATGATACATTTTGCTCCAAGGTTATTCGCCGTAGTCACCGCCGCATGGCACAGCGCGCTGGAAGTGCTCTTCATATGCTGCGCTTCCGCTTTCTCCATCATCAAATCATAATCCAAGTGCTCTTCCGTATTCTCCACGATATGTACCATCATCTGCAGAGCTTCTGTCGGATATCTGCCCTGAGCGGTCTCCCCGGAGAGCATCACCGCATCCGTCCCGTCATAAACGGCATTGGCCACATCCGTAACCTCCGCCCTTGTCGGACGCGGATTGCGGATCATGGAATCCAACATCTGCGTTGCCGTAATAACCGGCTTGTAATTCTCGTTGCACTTCTGGATGATCATCTTCTGTAAATACGGAACCTTCTCTGCCGGTATCTCAACTCCCAGATCTCCGCGGGCGATCATGATACCGTCCGCACAGCGGATGATCTCTTCGATATTCTTGATTCCTTCCGCATTCTCGATCTTCGCAATGATCGGAATATTCGGCGCTTTGCATTCCTTTAAAAATGCCCTGATCTCAAGAATACATTCCGCATTCCGTACAAAGGAAGCCGCAATGAAGTCAATCTGCTGTTCGGCCCCGAACTGAATGTCTTCCCTGTCCTTCTCTGTGATCGCCGGAAGCCTTACCGGAACATTGGGTACATTCACGCCCTTGCGCTCGCCAAGCTCGCCGCCGTTCACGACCGTGCATATGATCTCCTTATCTTTCTTCGCTTTCACCCGCAGGCCGATCAATCCATCGTCGATCAGTATCGTACTGCCGATCTGAACATCCTCCACCAGCCCGCTGTACGTGATGGAAACTCCGTGCTCATCTCCGGCCGTCTCTTCCGCAGTCAGGACAAATGTCTCTCCTTCCTTCAGAGTTACCTTCTTCCCGTCCTTCAGCACACCTGTACGAATCTCCGGTCCTTTGGTATCCAAGAGGATTGCTATCGGTTTCCCTTCTTCATCACGGAGCCTCTTAAGCATATCCATCCTTGCCTTCTGCTCCTCATGAGTCCCGTGGGAAAAATTAAACCTGGCAATGTCCATGCCATTTTGGACCAGGCTTCTCATCAGCTCTTCGTCATCCGTCCTTGGTCCAAGAGTACATATGATTTTTGTTTTCTTCATCGTTGTACTTCCTCCTGTTATTTAATTTACATGTGTATGTGTGAACAGATGATCCTGACAGTATTCATGATTGCCCGCACATTTCGAACAATATCTGAATTCCAGGTTCGGATCATCCAGTTCAGTCCTTCCGCAGACGGCACACCTGTGCTTCGCTCCGTTCGGATACATCTGTACCGGGCGCTGTGCCTTCCGGATATTTTTTTGAAATTCTCTCTTTCTTCTGATCTGCTGCGGCGAATACGGCCTCATGTTCCTTGATCCCAGGAAAAAGATCAGGAAATTCAGGATGGACACCACCGCTCCGACTGCATTGGCTTTGTAATAGATCCCGAACTGGCCACTGCCGCCGTAAGCCGGCAGGAACGCCTGCAAAACCGCATACGCAAAATACAGCCCGTCGATCAACGCCAGATACTTCACCTTGACAGGGATCGCAAAAAACAAAAGGAACTGCATATTCGGATACAGCGCGGCAAATGCGAAGAACAGCGACATATTCAGGTACCAGACCGACAGCGGAAGCGATATTCCCATCGTCATATATACCAGCAAAGCCGCGATCACATGGAACACCATTCCCGAGAAAAAGTACAGGTTAAACCGGAACGCTCCCCACGCCGCCTCCAACTGCTGCCCGATCATATAATACAGATGCAGCATAAATATAATAAAGATCAGGCTGTCTGACGGCGGCTGAATGATAAATGTCACGATCCTCCAGATCTGTCCGTGCAGGATCGCAGCCGCGTCAAGACTCAAAAACTGATAATAAAAATCTCTGTTCAGCAGGTTTAAAACAAATCCCAGCGCATAGAGTATAATAATATAATACATGAGGTTATGGATCGCATATCTTCCAAACCTTCTCTCCAATTTTGACAGCCACTTATCCATATATAAGCTCCTTATATCCATAATTTAGCATCGTTTTAACACTGTAGTAATTCTACCGTTTTACGCCGTGTTTGTCAATTCTGCCATAGAATTTTACAACATTTTAACATTTCTATAGCATTTGTTAATTGTTATTTTAAATAATTTGTCGTATAATGTTACCGGCTGTAGAACAGTCACAAAGGAGTTAGAACTATGAGTAAAAACGAATTATATACGCTGGGCATTGACATCGGTTCAACCACAGTTAAAATCGCTATACTCGATCAGAATAACGATGTCGCCTTTTCAGATTATGAAAGGCATTATGCTAATATTCAGGAAACCCTCTCCGATCTTCTCGGAAGAGCAATTTATAAATTAGGCAGGCTTACCGTCTCCCCGGTCATTACCGGATCCGGCGGACTCACCCTTGCGAAGCACTTAGGCGTACCCTTCGTCCAGGAAGTGATCGCCGTGTCTACCGCGCTGCAGGATTACGCGCCGCAGACGGACGTTGCCATCGAACTTGGCGGCGAAGACGCGAAGATCATTTATTTCGAAGGAGGCAACGTAGAACAGCGTATGAACGGCGTATGCGCCGGGGGTACAGGCTCTTTCATCGACCAGATGGCGTCCCTTCTCCAGACCGATGCTTCCGGTCTTAATGAATACGCGAAGAATTACCGGTCACTGTATTCCATTGCGGCAAGATGCGGTGTATTCGCCAAGTCCGATATCCAACCGCTGATCAACGACGGCGCGTCCAAGGAAGACCTGGCGGCATCCATTTTCCAGGCAGTAGTCAACCAGACTATCAGCGGGCTTGCCTGCGGGAAACCGATCCGAGGCCATGTCGCGTTCTTAGGCGGTCCGCTACACTTTCTTTCTGAGCTTAAGGAATCCTTTGTACGCACTCTGAAGCTGGATTGCGAGCATACTATCGCTCCGAAGCATTCCCATCTGTTTGCCGCCATCGGATCCGCCCTTAACTCCAAAAAGGATCTGGCGGTCTCTCTGCGTGAGATGCAGCGCCGCCTGGAAAACCGTATCAAGATGGAATTCGAAGTAGACCGTCTGGAACCCCTCTTCGCCAGCGAAGCAGAGTTCCATGCATTCAAAAGCCGTCATGATAAGCACCAGGTCCCGGTAAAAGACCTGGCGACCTATACCGGCAAGGCATTCCTCGGAATCGACGCCGGCTCTACCACCACCAAGGCAGCATTGGTCGGCGAGGACGGAACCCTTCTATATTCATTTTATCATAATAATGAAGGCGATCCCCTTGGAACCACGATCAGCGCCATCAAAGACATTTACAGCAAGCTGCCCGAAGGGGTCAAGATCGTACATTCCTGCTCCACGGGCTACGGCGAAGCGCTTATCAAGTCAGCCCTTTTGCTGGATGAAGGTGAAGTGGAGACCGTATCCCACTACTATGCCGCCTCTTATTTTGAACCGGATGTAGACTGCATCCTGGATATCGGCGGCCAGGATATGAAATGTATCAATATCAAGAACCAGACCGTTGATAACGTGCTTCTTAACGAGGCATGCTCTTCCGGCTGCGGTTCCTTTATAGAGACCTTCGCCAAGTCTTTGAATTACTCGGTTGAAGACTTCGCTCACGAGGCACTATTTGCACATAACCCTATCGACCTTGGCACGCGCTGCACCGTGTTCATGAATTCTAAGGTAAAACAGGCGCAGAAGGAAGGGGCAGAGGTCGCCGACATCTCCGCCGGGCTTG
>OFGA01001922.1_pt1 | contig 13504 bp, 9 predicted proteins | sample 1521471 | NCBI WGS metagenome assembly OFGA01 (sample SAMEA3504086, study PRJEB24116) | mouse gut metagenome | biome: mouse gut; feature: mouse-associated habitat; material: faeces | place: Denmark | collected 2011
TCTCAATCGTCTTATATCCTTCCAAATTTGTAATTGCCCTTACCCCTCTAATGGTTAATTTTTTCTGTTCCACAAAACTCAATTAACAGCAGGATGCTATTGCTATTAAGCAAATTAACAATATTCTGGTTATTAGTCAGTGACATACGGTTTCTACGAATTAAGGAATCCTTATCAAATCCCACTAAAACACATTATATCAGAAAGATGCGCCCGTTACCAGAGAAGAATGTGAATTTCATAGCAGCGTTTAATTGTATCATTTTAGGCATGGTAACAGAGCCTGGTTGTGTAACCGGTAAAATATTGGTATAATATCCATATCTTTAGTAAGGAAGCAGAAACTTAACATCGCCTGGTTAAAAACGGAGGAGGTGCCAAATGGCAAGGACAGTAGGGATCGGGATACAGGATTTTGGGAAAATTATTGAAAATAATTGCTTTTACGTTGATAAAACTGGGTTTATTAAGGAATGGTGGGAAAACCGGGACGATGTAACTCTGCTTATCCGTCCCCGCCGGTTTGGCAAGACGCTGGCCATGAGCATGCTGGAATATTTTTTTTCTGTGGAGTATGCGGGCAGAGGGGACTTGTTTGAAGCCTTAAGCATATGGGAGGAAAAATCTCCTGACGGAGAAAAAAACCTGGGAGGAGATTACAAATACCGCAGCCTCCAGGGCAGTTACCCGGTGATTTTTTTAAGCTTTGCAGATGTGAAAGAAACCTCCTTCAAGAGTGCAAGGGATAAAATCTGCCGTATTATCAAAGCACTGTATGATAAATTTGAGCTCCTGCAGGATAGGAACCCGAAGCAGAAGAAGCTTCCGGACATTTTTCATGAGATTTCCCCTGCAATGGGTGACGCAGTGGCTTCCTATTCTTTAAAGGCTCTGTCGCAGTTCCTGGCGGGCTATTATGGGAAAAAAGTCATCATCCTAATGGACGAATACGACACGCCAATGCAGGAGGCTTATGTAAACGGCTACTGGGATGAAATGGCAGTCTTTATCCGCAGCCTGTTCAATTCCACCTTTAAGACGAACCCTTACATGGAACGCGCCATTATGACGGGAATTACCCGTATAAGCAAAGAATCCATCTTTTCCGACCTGAACAACCTGGAGATTGTTACCACGACTTCCTGTAAGTACGAGGATGCATTTGGGTTCACAGAAAAAGAAGTGTTTGCTGCCATGGATGAATTCGGGCTTACGGAAAAGGAGGAAGTCCGGGAATGGTATGACGGTTTTACTTTTGGGGAAACCCCTGATATTTATAATCCATGGTCCATCATTAATTACCTGGATAAACGGCGTTTCGCTGCCTACTGGGCGAATACCAGCTCCAACAGCCTTGTGGGGAAGCTGATCCGGGAGGGAGAACCGGAGGTAAAGACAGTCATGGAAGACCTGCTGCAAGGCAAAATCATTCATACAAGGATTGACGAACAGGTGATATTCAGCCAGTTGGACAGCAATACTAATGCAGTCTGGAGCCTGCTCCTGGCCAGCGGTTACTTACGGGTGGAACAGGCCGCCTTAGGCAGGCGTGGAAAGCTGGAATATGGCCTGAAGCTGACAAACAAGGAAGTAAGGATGATGTTTGAGCAGTTGATCGAGGGCTGGTTTGCTGACTATACGCCAGCCTACAATGCATTTGTTAAGGCAATGCTGCTTGACGACATAAAAGCGATGAATGTCTATATGAACCGGACAGCCTTAGCGACTTTCAGTTTCTTTGACGCAGGGAATAAACCGTCGGAAACAACAGAACCGGAGCGGTTTTACCATGGTTTTGTGCTTGGGCTGATGGTAGGCTTGACGGATAGGTACCACATCACCTCCAACCGGGAGAGTGGGCTGGGAAGGTACGATGTAATGCTGGAGCCCCAAAGAGCCGGGGATCCCGCCTTTGTCCTGGAATTCAAGGTGAGGGATCCGGAGGATGAGGAGACATTGGCGGATACTGTGTCGGCTGCGCTGCGCCAGATCAAGGAGAAGGCATATGATACAGAGCTGTTAGCGAGGGGGATTTCCCAGGAGCGGATCCGGCATTACGGGTTTGCTTTCCAGGGGAAGACGGTGCTGATTGGCTGAGTAGCTTAAAATCCGGTTTTCTGGCGCTGCAAACCCTGGAAGCCCGAAAAGATGGAGGAATAAATCATTTGCCCTGTTATATCAGCCACGTTTGATGACGGAAATCAAAAATCCTGCGGTAATAGGAATGCCGCAGGTTTTTTGATGCCCAAGGGTGGGTAAGGAAGTTAGGAGCTTTGCTGTACATTCCCCACATTTAACGGTTTAGGTTGACAGACCTGTCCTATATAAGGTATTCTAATAGAGAAGACGAAAAGTAGTCTATAAGCGAGGAGGAGGGTTATGATGTTCCATAAATACAATGTGGCAGATGCGGAGTATGAGGTTTTGCAGATGCTTTGGAGGTGTGGGGGCGAGGTCAGGCAGACGGAGCTGTTAAAGCAATTTGAGATGGCAGGCAAGGCATGGAAGAGGCAGACCTTAAACACCCTGCTTGCCCGGCTGGAGGAAAAGAAGCTGGTGGAGAGGGAAAACAGGGTAGTGAGGGCGGTTTTGTCCCAGGTGGAATACAATAATCTTCAAATGCAGGAAAATATTGAACATATGTATGGCGGGAAATTAAGCAGCTTTATTGCGGCGTTTACCGGGCAGAAGGGGATCAGCGAGGAGGAGGCAGAGGAGATCAGGAAGTTGCTTGAGAAGAAGAAAGGTGAACAGGGAGGGGAGGATGGATGAACTATATTCTGGTAATGACATTGTCCGGCAGTGCCATGCTGCTGATCTACTTTATCCAGAAGCATACTTTTGGGAAAAACCTGCCCAGGCGTTGGCAATATCTCTTTTTAAAGGCAGTGATGATCTACTACCTGGTGCCGCTGCCCTGGTTGGGGGAGTCCTACAGAAAGGCCTTGAAGGATATCCGGAAGGAACCGCCGCAGTTTTTTCACCAGTACTTTCGGAATGAAAAGGTAGTATATCAGTCAGGGAATAATATGATGATCAGCGCAGGCTACCAGCGTAGGCTGCTGGAGGCGGGAATCTGGTGCCTGATGGTATTTCTTGTCTTTACAGTCTTGCTTGTGGGGTATCTTAAAAATTACCGAAGAATGCTGCAATGCAGGAGTGGGGGGCAAGCAGCGCAGGAAAAGGAAAGCCTGGAACAGAAAAGGCTGCAATGGCATATCAGGCGGAAAATTACTTTGTGTTCCATTGAGGCTGGCACTGTGGCGTTTACCATGGGGATCTGGAGGCCAGTCATTGTATGTAAAATGCCGGAACAAAGCGTGGACAGGGACATGCTCATCTCCCATGAGATGGTGCATATTAAAAGATTTGATCTTTTCTGGAAAATGCTGGGGGGTGTTGTACTGGGAATGCATTGGTTCAATCCTCTGGCCTATTTATTCCGGAGAGAATTTGAGAAGGTTTCCGAGGAGTCCTGTGACGAACTGGTAGTGGAGGGTTATACAGAGGAAGAGCGTTTCCGGTATGCCCATATGCTGTTGGAGTACGCCAAGGGGGAGGGGCAGATGAGAGGGTGGAAAACGGGGCTGTCGAAAAATGCAGGGAAAATTCAGGAAAGGGTGGAATTAATCATGGATTACGGAAAAGGAAGGAAGAAGTGGACCAGCTTACTGGCGGTATTGTTTATGGGTATCATGGCCATTTTAAATTCAATGACAGCGTTGGCATATGAAGAGGTGAAAGTGCTGCGGGTAATTGAGGAAGAAGACATGGCTGATATAAAGACAATGAATGTTGAAACCTGTTTTACGCCAGATGATTATGAAGGGGAGAACCTTTGGGTGGATGTTATATTGTATAGCCAACAGTTTGAGGATGAGGAAGGGAATATTTATCCTGTAGAGGAGGAGGTGGTATCCTATTCTGAATGTAGCCATGTTTACCATGTGGGAATCTATAAGAATCATCAATTGGATGGGAGCGGAGGCTGTACCATAGATTACTTTGAGGGCCAGTATTGCAGTAATTGTGGGTATTGTATCATTGGGGAAAAGGTTGGCTCATCCTCTTTTAAAAAGTGCCTGCATTGAAAGAGCGGCATCAAAAGTAATGGGAAAATTAGGACAGGGGGATAAGCATGAAACGGAAAAGGGTATTATTTATTTTGGCAGCAGTGGTAATGGCAGTGTTGGCTGTTGGGGATGTGTTTTTTATTTTGGCCTTAAATAATCTGATTACTTATGATAAAAAGGAAAAGGATAGAAATAAAGGCTTCCATTATATCAGCATACAGCACGAAAGCAGCCCTATTAAGAAGGAAGTGGAAGATTTTCAGGAGGTATATGACTTTCTTGCAAATAGTGGAGGCCAATATTATGAAATGTATGCCCAATCCCTTGGGGTGGAGGATGGGAGCTTTTTTGATTATGGTGGCAGGGGACTGATGACAGTAAAAAGTGGGCAGTATATCAATGCAAAGGCACTGCAGGTGAGCCAGAATGTCCTGGAGGATTATCATATAGAAGCGGCAGAAGGCAGAAGCCTTGGAGGAGAAGATTTTGTTTATTATCCAGGTAAAAGAATCCCGGTTTTGATAGGAAGCGCTTACAGGGATATCTACCAGGTTGGCGGCACCTTTTGGGCAGAATATCTGTTTGACTGGTATGAGTTTGAGATCATAGGTATTTTAAAAGAAGGGGCGGCAACGGACTGGGGCATTGGCATGTATTGGCTGGATGAGTTTATTATGATGCCAAGCTTTTCCATTACCGGGAAAACAGAGGTTACAGACGGCATAAGGATTCACTATGCCAACAAAACCAGCGGTGTATTGAAAATACCGGCGGAGGAACAGGAAAGGTTTGAAAAGGATTACAGGCCCATGCTCAAAAGCAACAGGGCGGGAGAATATTCCTGGTCGGTCAGCCCGATTTCCGCAGGGTATCAGTCGCTTATGGGAGTGGATATTTATTTGCTGAGAAATCTGGCATATTTATTGTTGGCAGGGTTGGCGGTGGGGGAGATCATGGCTGTGTGTCAGATAAAGAAGACAGTAATTCATAGGAAAGTAATTTTAGGATAATAAGAGGATTTGGGGGTCAGTAATGAGGTACATGAAAATACAGGGATAGATGCAGGCTCATTATCCCCAGGCAGGGCTGGAGGCACAAGTCCCCCAGCCCTGCCTGGTACAGGCTGTGCATTTCGTCCCCGCCTGCAAATTACATCATCATCTGTGCCGAATGGAGCTTATAGTAGGCTCCTTTTTTGGCAATCAGTTCCCTGGCGGTCCCTTCCTCTTGTATGCCCCCCTTATCAATAACGAAAATCCGGTCTGCTTTCTGGATGGTGGAAAGCCTGTGGGCAATCACAAAGGAAGTACGCCCCCGGAGCAGGGCGTCGATGCCCTCCTGGACCAGAAGCTCCGTCTGGGTGTCAATGCTGGAAGTGGCTTCGTCCAGTATCAGGATATTGGGTTTCGACACCATAGTCCTGGCGAAGGCAAGGAGCTGTTTCTGCCCGGCGGAGAGCCCGCCGCCCCGTTCTGAGAGGACTGTATCGTACCCTTTTTCCAGCTTGCAGATAAAGTCGTGGGCGTGGACTGCCTTTGCCGCATCTATGATTTCCTCGTCAGTAGCGTCCAGTTTTCCGTACCGGATATTATCCTTGATGGAGCCGGTAAAAAGGAAGTTATCCTGGGTCATAATACCCATCTGGCGGCGCAGGCTTTCAATGGACACGGTTTTCACATCATGGCCGTCAATACTGACCACGCCCTTTTGCACATCATAAAAACGGCTGATCAGGTTGACGATGGTGGTTTTTCCCGCCCCGGTAGGCCCTACAAGGGCGATGGTTTCCCCAGGTTTGATTTGAAAGCTCACGTCCTTTAATACTTCCACATTCCCATCATAGGAAAAGCTTACATGGGAGAAGGCCACCTGTCCCTTGATAGGTGGGATTTCCGTCACCTGGGGGGCATCGGTAATGGCCGCTTCGGTATCCAGGATTTCAAACACCCGCTCTGCGGCGGCGATATTGGTGATGATCTGGTTGTAAAAATTGCTTAGGTTCATAATAGGGTGCCAGAACATGCCAATATAGCTGCCGAAGGCGATAAAGGTCCCGATAGATACCTGCCCTGGCTCTAAAATCCGCAGTCCTGCAAAATACAGGGCGGCAAAGCCCACTCCCCAGCTTAGGTCGATAACAGAGCCCATGCCGTCTGCCAGGCGCACTGCGCTTATGAAGGAAGTGCGGTGTTCCTCCAGCAGCCCGTCAAAGGTCTGGCTGGTTTCCTCTTCCGCTGAGAAGCTCTGGATGATCCGCATCCCCGACATGTCTTCGTGGATGAAAGCGTTTAAGTTGGAAGATTTTTTACGGAAATCCTGCCACTTTTTGTGGGAATAAAATTCTATCAGCCAGATAAAAATTATCATAAAGGGGAGGCTGCACAGGGAAGCTGCCGCCAGCGCCGGGTTTTTCGCAAACATGATTGCCGCTACCGCCAGCACAGTGACGAAGTCCGGTATCAGTGTGGTAACAAAATTGCTCAGCACATCCTTTAAGGAATTCACATCGCCGATAATGCGGGCAAGGATCTTTCCCGTAGGGCGGCTGTCAAAAAACTGCAGGTCCAGCGTCTGGATATGGGAGTAAAGGTCCTGGCGGATGCTTACCAGTATGCTGTTGCACACCTTGGCCATAATATACATCCGCAGCTTGATCCCGCCGATAAAAAGCAGGTTCAGGGCCGCCGCGAAAAGAACCAGCCTTAAAAGTCCCTGCATATTTCCCACAGAGATATATTTATCCACGGCTTCCTCCATAAGAAGGGGGTTCACCAGGGATACCATGACGCAAAAGGCCATGATGAAAAGTACAAATACAATTTCCTTTTTATAGGAAAGAAGATAGGATAGGAGCCGGCGCAGGATGTTTAACTTATTCCCGCCGGCTAACTGCTCATCCTCCTTGTAAGAATTAACGCTCATAATATTGTCTCCTATTGTTGGTTCCAGGTTAGATAGCTGCCAGGGCTGCTTCCGGGCTGGGGGCTGGCTCGCCGTATTGGGCTACGTAGGTCTGGTAGTACAGCCCTTTCTGCGCCAGGAGGCTCTGGTGGGTTCCCCGCTCTGCAATCCTGCCGTTTTCCAGGATCAGGATTTCATCTGCATGGCAGACGGCGCTGACCCGGTGCCCGATAATGATTTTGGTGGTATCCGGCAGGGAACGCAGGGTTTCGTGTATGGACTGCTCGGTTTCCATATCCAGGGCGGAAGTGGAGTCGTCCAGCACCAGCACGGGGGTTTTTTTGGCAAGTGCCCTGGCAATGGTAATACGCTGTTTTTGCCCGCCGGAGAGGCCAACGCCCCGTTCGCCGATAACGGTTTCATATTGCTGTTCCATTGTCTCTATAAAGCTTCCTGCCTGGGCTTTGTGGGAGGCTTCCCGCACAGCTTCCAGGGAAAGCTGCTTTTTCCTGCCCAGCTTTACATTTTCCAGGATTGTGTCTGAAAACAGGAACACATCCTGCATTACCAGGGAAATGGAACTGCGGAGCTGCTTTAGGGATAAGGATTTCACATCCACGCCGTCTACAGAGATGGATCCTTCCGAGGCATCGTAAAGACGCTGGAGCAGGTAGATCAGGGAGCTTTTCCCTGCGCCGGTGGCACCCATGATCCCTACCGTTTTTCCGGGCTGGACGGTAAAGGTAATATCATGGAGGATTTCATGGCGGTCTGCCTTATGGAAGGATACATGGGAAAAAGCGATCTCTCCCTTTACCTGGGGCAGCACAACGGGCTTTTCCGGCTCAATAATGGTGGGTTTTTCCTCATAAAGCTTTTTGATCCTGCGGTTAGAGGCAATGGCCGAGGAAAAACTGTTGGTGAGCCAGCCCAGCATTTCCATGGGCCAGACAATGTTCATGGAATATTCAATAAAAGCGCTTAAGTCCCCCAGGGTGATTTCCCCTTTCTGGAACAGGTTGCCGCCCAGAAGCAGGATGGCCACGGGAAGCAGCTTGGTGATCAGGGAAAGGTAAGGGTGGTATTTTACAAACAGTTTGGACTGGGACATGTTCAGGTCATAGTACCGCTGGTTGTGGGAAAGAAATTTGGATATTTCATATTTCTCCCTTGCGAAAGCTTTTACTGTCCGCACCCCTGCCAGATTTTCTTCGGCTACAGTATTTAAAGAGGCATTTTCCTCACTGATGGCTTCAAATACGCCGTCCAGCTTCCTCTCCATAAAAATAGCGATGGAGGCGGCTACAGCCATACAGACAGTGGGAAGGATGGCCAGCTTCCAGTTTAAGCTGTACATGCAGTAAAGGACGATGGCTGTGTGGATGATAACCTCCAAAAGCAGCATGCCCACATAGGTAAGGCCGTCCCAGATCCTGTCCACATCGTCCTTTACGCGGCTCATAAGCTCCCCGGTGCCTGTGCGGTCAAAAAATTCCGCGCTCAGGGACTGGACATGGTGGAACAGGTCCCGCCGTATGTGCAGGGAAATCTTGGAACCTGCCAAATCAAAAATAAATTCTTTACAGTACTGGAAGATGCATCTTCCTGCGCCCACGCACAGTATCCCGATTAAAAGGGGCGTCAGTTTCTGCATCTGCCCGCCCACAATGACGTCGTCTACAATGCGCTTGGTAAGCTGGGGGGAGAGCATATCCAGTGAGATGCTGGCCACCATGGAGAAGATGGCAAACAGATAGAGAAACTTGTGTTTCAAAATATAGGTTGATAGTTTTTTCATGATTCTCCTCATTTCTGCGCTTTTCCAGCGCATAGATATTTGGCAAATACCTTCCGGCTTATTTGGTAAAAGGGCGGGAGGGAAGCCTCCGCGCCTGCCCCGTGGGCGCAAAAAAACAGCCATGGGCAATGAAATTGCCATGGCTGTTAAAATCTTATGACAGAGCATTTCCCTTAAAGCAGGCTGCCCAAGGGATACAAAGCCAGATTAGGTAAATATAAGCCGGAAGGTAATTTCATCTTTGAAACAGTTGTGAAAACGCAAACCAAATGTGAATTCATAGTTATGTTCTTAAACATGGCCATTACCTCCTTTCCTGATTATCTGGTGATAAGTTACAGATTTACCATACGCCTTTTGGATGGATTTGTCAACAGAAATTATTGGGGGTTTTTTTACAGGCAGGGACCTGTATTTTTTACAATTGTAATTTCCAGGTAAATAGCATAAAATGTCTTTAATACGGTTTTCAGGACAGGAAAGGACAATGAGGGAAATGATTACACTTTTATCCAGATTATTGATCAGGGATTTCAAAAATACATCAGACCCGGCAGTGCGCCAGGCCTATGGGATGCTTTGCGGCGGCGCGGGGATTGCCTTAAACGCCTGCCTGTTTTTGCTGAAGTTTATCGCGGGGCAGGTTTCCGGTTCCATAGCCATCACTGCGGATGCATTCAACAATCTTTCGGACGCAGGCTCTTCTGCCATCACCCTGGTGGGGTTTAAGATGGCGGGGCAGAAGCCGGACAGCGCCCATCCCTTTGGGCATGGCAGGATTGAGTACATTTCAGGGCTTTTGGTGTCGGTAATCATCCTGCTGATGGGGGCGGAGCTTTTAAAATCCTCTGCAGGGAAGGTCCTTCACCCGGAGGCGGTAGATGCCAGCCCCCTGGTTTTTGCCATATTGATAATTTCTATTTGTGTGAAAATGTATATGTATTTGTACAACCGTTCTGTGAGCAGGAAGATTGACAGCGCGGCCATGATGGCAACTGCCAGGGACAGTATCAGCGACAGTGTTTCCACCATGGTGGTCTTACTGACTACGCTTCTTTCATTTTGGACGGATGTGCACATTGACGGGTGGTGCGGTATTTTGGTGGCGCTTTTTGTGTTGTGGACCGGCTATGGCGCCATGAAAGACACTGTAAGCCCGCTTCTTGGGCAGCCTCCGGAGCCGGAATTTGTAGATAAGATCGAGGAGATCATCATAGGGTATAAGGATCAGGGAGTTTTGGGACTCCATGACCTGGTGGTACATAATTATGGTCCGGGGAGGGTGATGCTTTCCGTCCATGTGGAAGTGCCTTCTAACGGGGATATCTTAGCGCTCCACGATATGATCGACCTGATTGAGCACCGGCTTGCCAGGGAACTTAACTGCAGTGCGGTGATCCATATGGACCCTGTGTGTGTGGACGACGAGGAGACCAACAGGATGAAGGAAAAGGTGGCTAAGATTATTGGCAGCCTGGAAGGAAAAGTGAATTTTCATGATTTTCGGATGGTCCACGGGCCAACCCACACCAATCTTATTTTTGACGTTGCGGTACCTTATGATTACCCCATGACGGATGGGGAGCTAGTTTCCTGCATCCAGAATAAGATCTACGGGCTGGATGAAAATTGTCATGCGGTGATCGATGTGGATAAGGAGTGCAGGTAGGATATGGAAAAAAGAAAATGGGCCTGTCTGGAATACGGACTGCTGACGGTGGCGGTTTTGGTGTGCTTTTTGACTGTTCTGCATCTGTTTACCGGTCAGTATTTCTGGAAACAGAATGTTTATAATACCTACGCACTGCAGGCTGACGCCTGGAGATATGGAAGGCTGGATCTTGGAGAAAATTATAGCTGGCTGGAGATCGCGGAGTATCAGGGGAAATTTTATTGCAGCTTTCCACCCTTTCCGTCCTATGTTCTTTTCCCGTTGACATTTTTTTTCGGGAGCAGAACGCCGGACGGCTTTGTCCTTCTTTTATTTGATGTGATGGGGGTGCTATTTTTATACAAGATTGCATTACGGCTTAAGCTGTCACCGGAAGCAGCTGCCTTTTGCGCATTGTTTTTTACCGTATGCACCAATATGACATTTGTTTTTTTTGTTCCTTCCGTGTGGTTTTTTGCACAGAGCTTAAGCTTTAGCCTGGCTGCCGGTGCGGTTTATTATGCTCTTGCCGGTAAAGGAGGGATTTCTTTGTCCTTATGGAGCTGTGCCGTAGGGTGCCGGCCCATGCAGGCGCTGTACCTGCCCGTTCTTTTATGGATTCTTTTTAAGAATGAGAAGGAAAAACGCCCCGGGGTAAAAGGATGGAGGATTATTTGGGATAAAATATACTGGGCAGCTTTGCCTTTAATCATCGCCGTGTCTTATATGGCGCTAAACTATGTGCGTTTTGGGAACATCATGGAGTTTGGGCATAACTATCTTCCGGAGTTTGTGTATGAGCACAAACAGTTTTCTACGGATTATCTGGCCGGTAATTTTAAAATGCTTATGAACCTGCCTGCCTTTTCGGAGGAAGGGAAGATGCTGGTGGATCATTTCGGAAATCTGAATTTTTTGTGGGTGAACCCGCCTGTTTTTATTTTTATTGGGGCGGTCGTGGGGGCATGTCTGAAACGGGAGAAGGATGCGGCGGCGCTCGGGGTGATGACGGCCGTCCTGTCAGCAGCTTACCTGACCGTTACTGCCATGCACGCGACAATGGGGGGATGGCATTTCGGGAACCGGTATACCAATGATATCCTTCCCTGGCTGTTTCCGGGGCTTGTGATGTTTTTGGCAAAGCATGAAAGGCTGGTCAAATGGCAGCTCCCCTTTGCCCTTTGGGGGCTCATGTTTAATGTAGTTGGCACTGTGATCGTATATAATGGATTATAATGACAAAAAGGATAGGGGAATGGGTACGAAAAAAATTATGATCGTCCTTGTGTTGTCCATAGAGCTTTTGGCGCTGGGGCTCTACTATGGGAGACTTTCCGCAAAAGAATATACAGATTATTTTGTGGCCGGAAATGAGCTGGACGCCCAGTATGGCGATGGAGAGGCTTTTTTGCAGTTTCAGACGTCGGGGGTCATGCTGGAGCAGGGAATCTATGATATCACGGTCCAATATACGGCGTCGGGGGGCGGTACGGTGGAAGTCTTTGGGGATATCCGCAACAGCCGCAGCATATGGAGTGACACGATAAGGTATATCCCGGAAAAAAAGGGAGTCACATTTTCCATATGGGTGAATGAGAAAACCAAGGGGGTTGGTGTTGCCATCCGGCCGGATGGCGGAGAAATCCTGGTGGATTATGTGAAGATTGGCAGGGCCTGGAACAGCGGGCTGTATCTGACCCTGGTCCTTGCCTTAAAACTGCTGTTACTTGACGGCGGGGTGCTGCTCTTACTGTATGGCGGGAGACTGCGGAATTATTCCGTGCAGATTTGGGGCATAGCCGGAATTACCCTGATCTGCTCTGTGGGATTGTTTGGCAGGTATCTTACCTATGGTCATGACATGGTGTTCCACTTAAACCGCATAGAGGGCCTGAAAGATGGACTCCTTTCCGGGATGTTCCCGGTCCGGGTGCAGCCAACATGGAACAACGGATGGGGGTATGCGGTGTCCGTCATGTATGGGGATTTGACATTATGGTTACCGGCACTGATGCGTATGGCCGGGTTCACGCTGCAGACCACATGGAAAACCTTTCTCATAACCGTAAACCTGTTGACCGCGGTGATATCCTATTATTCTTTTTACAAGATCGGCAGGGATAAATATGCGGCCCTGGCCGCTTCTTTGCTGTACTGCACCGGGATGTACCGTCTGGCCTGCATTTATGTGAGGGCGGCAGTAGGGGAATTTACGGTGATGATGTTCCTTCCCCTTGTGGTGCTGGGGTTTTGGTATGCTTTTGACGGGGAGGAAATGGAAGAGCGGTACGGGGAAAAGCTTGCCGCACCGGTGATTGGGTTTACCGGAATGATCCAGACCCATGTGCTGACCTGTGAGATGAGCGCCCTCTTTCTGATTGCATTATGTCTTATCATGATAAAAAAAGTTATGCGGAAAGAAACGTTTTTTTATCTTTTAAAGATCGCGGTATGGACCATCCTCATTAATTTGTGGTTTCTGGTTCCCTTTTTTTGCTTTTGGAAAGAAGGGCTTGTTGTTTCACAAATGACGGAAATGCGGGATGATTTCCAGACATGGGGATTAAGCTTTGCGGAGATTTTTGCCACTTCCCCGTCCAAGGCATATAACTTCACTTTCGGGGAAAATGTGTCGCTGGCGAATAAGTGCACTTTTTCCCTGGGAACGGCCCTTTTTGGCGGGGCGGCGGCATGCCTTATTTTCCTTTGGAATGATAAGGTTAAAAAGCCCAAAGCGGCGGCAGTTTCCCTTTCTTTTGGCGGGGCGGCGGTTTGGATGGCGTCAAACCTGTTCCCCTACCAGCGCATCAAGGAATCTGCCCCGAAAGTGGCGGCAGCTTTGTCGAAGATTCAGTTTCCCTATCGTTTTTTAGGGCTTGCGGGATTGTTTTTCACCTTGGCGGTATTTTTTACGGCAATCAGGGCAAAGGGGATCAGGGCGCGGCGCAGGTGGCGGTCAAAGGGTTCAAAGGCCGCCCGCACCCACGTCAGCCGCTCATATTCCTGGAGAAAGGGGACCAGGAAGGCGGCGGCGTTCCACACCAGCCCCGCCGCCAGGCCGGACAGGACCAGCGCTGTCCG
>OFGA01001923.1_pt1 | contig 13503 bp, 9 predicted proteins | sample 1521471 | NCBI WGS metagenome assembly OFGA01 (sample SAMEA3504086, study PRJEB24116) | mouse gut metagenome | biome: mouse gut; feature: mouse-associated habitat; material: faeces | place: Denmark | collected 2011
AGAGCACTTGACTTTTAATCAAGTTGTCCGGGGTTCGAGCCCCCGATGTCTCATTATTAAAAACACCCGGTAAGAGGGTGCTTTTTTTATTCCATTTGTGTTTACGAAATATAAAAAAAATAGTATAATAGATACGACGCAAACTGAAATGGGAGTAGATATCATTTCAGGTATTGATCGAGCATAGAATGAGGAGACGATTATGGGTACAGTTCTGAAGGGAAATGAATTAAACCGGTTTGAAGAAGGCACGGTACTCTTTAAAAAAGGAGAACAGGTTCGTTTTTTTGGAATGATTGCGAAAGGAAGTATCCGAATCCAAAGTAACGGCGTACAGAGGGTTGCAGGAAAAGGCGCAATGATTGGTGTTGCGGATTTGTTTTACAACGAATATTTACATGATTATACTGCGGAAGAGGAAACCATATTTTACGCATTTCGTGCAATTGATACGGGACTGTTGGAAAGTTTTTTGAACAGTAATTTTGATTACCGTGGAATTGTAGTGCATTCTATGGAGCAGGAACTTTCCGATTTTTTAAAACAGAGAGAAGCTTTGTTGGAGAATGCCCAGGAAATGTATGGAAATTTGAAAGAACTTCATGAACCTGCGTCGGCGGAAGGAATGGACAATAGCGATATAAGCCGGCTTTTAAAAGAAGAGCCCAAGACGGCATTTCCTCTCATATGTGATTCCAAAAGAATTCAGTTTTATCAGGAATGTGCAAAAGTTGCGCAAAAGCTTCATAAAGAATTTTATTATGGCAGTTCTTTTATGGCGTTTTACCAGGCTGGTGAAATTGCGGGGATGGTACGGGAAGTACTAAATTCCTGTGAAGAGATTTCTGCTTATATGGAAGAACTTTCATTTTATAATTCATCCTTACAGGACGATATGGAAGAAGACGGGGATCCGGAAGCTTTCGCTATTCCGCATGAAGAAATTATGTCTCTTCTGAAAAACTCGCTTCTGCAGATATTAAAGTTTGCCAACATTGAAAAATCGGAGCAAAAAGAAATCATTTCGGTTATGAATGCGTTTGCGGGCGCAAAGGACCGATTGTCCGTTCAGGATGATATGAGAAAAATCAAAAAGGGAATTACGGGGTTTTACTATAAAATCTATCAAAATTGTCTTTTTAAGTGGTTCGAAAATAAGAAAGTGCCTTTGCCGGTGAAGCTTTTGTTGAATTATGGCTATATGGACGAACGTTTGCTGGAGGAAGAACAGATATTTTTCCTGTGCGACAGGTTAGAAGAGAAAACGCCTAAATTGGCATGCCGCGTATACAGCATGCCAGAATGGTTAGAGGCAATTTACCGGGGGAAGAAGGAACCGTCAAGAGATTCGTTCGAACAGGATTACAGGGATATGCTTCGTAAAGAACAGCGCAGCGGAAAGATAACGGAGAAGCAGGAAAAAGAGTATTTGGCGGACAACCGAAGGAAAGTTATTTTTGAAATAGAAAATATGTTTGTCAGCAATAATAAAATTGTAAACGGAAAGCTTTCCACTTATGTCCCGGTGCTTTATCAGGATGAGATATACGGCCATTTAGACAGGATTTTTGTCACTAAAAAACTGCTTTGCGATTCCATTGTAGAGTTAGAAGAAAAGGATTTTACAATTTTCCAGAGAGAAGTGTTGTATACAAATCCTGCGCTTCAAATTGACAGGGAACATGTAATAAAGCATGTGTATCCGGATGTTATAATAGCGCCTGTTTACGGGACGGCGTCCTCTATGTGGCAGGAGATTACAGGAAAACGGCGGGATACGCCAGGCAGGTTTTTATTTCCGGTTATTTCCGAAAATGAAATCCATAAGTTAGTGACGAAAGCGTTTGGAAGATTTCACTGGGAATATTGCAGGTGCGAAATGGGCGCTTCCTGGAATAATATTCAGTACAAATCCCTGACATCCGAATACATGGATTACATACAGTATTATCGTAAAAACCATAACTTATCAGAAGACCGAAGGGAAAAAATCAAGACGCAGATTCTCCGGGCAAGGAATAACAGCAGGGAGATTTTCTTAAGCGATTATGAAATGTGGATTTATTCCGAGGCTAATTCTGCGATGAAGTTGAATAAAGTATCCAGGCTGATATTGGCCACGTACTGTCCGTTTTGTAAAGAAATCAGGGATTCTCTTAAAGCAAATGCGGCGTTCGCAGAAGCAATTGCACCGCAGCAGAGAATGTTCCATGAAAAGGTAAGGGAGTGGGAACTGCGGATTAAGCGCAGGGAAAATAACGGATTAGAAGTGCCGAAAGAATTTTATGATACATATCATTATTATTCCGATAATTAAAATTTAAGGATGTCTTGCAGTGAAAACGGCGGTAAACAGAAGAAATAGACGAGGATGGTATTTATGAAAAAAGAGAAAGAGTTACAGGAGAAAGCTTCCGGCAATTCAAAACTAAAAATGACAGTTGGTATTTTGGCTTTGACGGTACTGTGTATTGTCGAACTTTACCTGATGATGAATTACTTTAACAGTTACCTTTTACTTGGAGTTGTAGGGCTGGCAATATTGTGCTGTGTATATTGGGTAACGGATCTGGCTTTTCAGATGCAGAATGAAAAAGAAAGCGCTTTGGAAAAAGAATTTGAAAACTTGTATAAGGCGCAGAAAGTGTCTTATGTTACTGCAAAGCAGGGATTTCTGAAGATGGAGGAAATTCTGGATGATTTGGGAGACGATCTCGCATTTCCGTCGGAAGAAGTGGTTCAGACCCAGAAAGCAATTGGCAGGGTTACGATTCAAAAAAATAAAGAAAATTCGGAAGCCGTAGTCGCATCCAATGAAAAGTTAATAGAGCAGTTGTCTGTTTTTGAAAGCAGGATTGCAGATATCAGCAGCCGTATGGATAAGCTGCAGGAAGATGTTTTGACGCAGGGGCAGCAGCAAATAATGGAACTGCTGCAGCGGATAGAGGCTGAAAAGGAGCCGTCTGCAAGGCGTGCAAAGGAAATGATGGATACATTGTCAAACATTGAACTTATGATGGAGCAGGGTGCAGGAAAAGACAATGTATCGGAGTTTCGCCAGGAGATAATGGCGGCGTTGGAAAAAATGGAGACTGCGGTGGAACAGGGCATTTCCAAAGAATCAGGGACAGACTATAAACAGGAAATAATGGCGGCCTTGGAAAAAATGGAAACTTCCATGAAAAATGAAACTTCCAAGTTAGAGGAGAATATGGAAGCGAAAATGAATGAGATTTCTTCCGCAGTGAAGGAAGAGCAATCATTGTCGCCGGAAGAACTGGATTCGATTCTGAATGAAGCAAGCATGGTTATGGAAACGATTCAGATTGAAACTTCCGATTCTGTTGCAGGTGAAGGTACGGCAGGGGGAGCCGGAAGCGACGGGTATCAATCCAATGGAGTTTGCAGCCAAACCGGCAGACCGAAGTCCAGAGGAAATACCAGAAGAAATGGCGGAAACAGAAAGCGCTGTGAGTCTGAATCCGGTAGAAATGCCGGCGCCTGAAGAACCTATTATGGAAGAATTATTGGGAGAAAATCTGACCCAAGCGTTGCAAGAGGGGGCAGAAAGTGAAAAATTAATTGGTTCAGATCCGTTAGATGCGCCGGGGGAAATGAAGGTAGGCGAAGAGAACGCAGGCCTAGATCCAGTAGAAATGCATCAAGAAGCGACGGTAAGCGGCGAAGGGCCGACTGGTTTGAGTCCAGTGGAAATGCCGGAAGAAATGGCGATAACGGAAGGGTTATCAGGCCTAAGTCCAGAAGGGATGCCCGAGGGAAAGACGATAGGCGAAGAGCTGGCAGGTTTAAATTCAGCGGAAATGCCGGAAGAGCTGGTGATAAGTGAAGGTTCTGCAGGACTGAATTCGGTAGAAATGCCGGAGGAAATGACGATGACCGAAGGTTTGGCAGGACTGAATCCAGTGGAAATGCCGGAAGAAATGACGATGACCGGAGGTCTGGCAGGACGGAGTCCAATAGAAATGCCGGAAGAAAAGGTGATAAGCGAAGGGCCGACTGGTTTGAATCCAGTGGAAATGCCGGAAGAAATGACGATGGCCGAAGGTCTGGCAGGACTAAATCTAATAGAAATGCCGGAAGAAAAGGTGATAAGCGAAGGTTCTGCGGGGCTGAATCCAGTAGAAATGCCGGAAGAAATGACAATGAACGAGGGTCTGGCAGGACAAAATCTAGTAGAAACGCCGGAAGAAAAGGTGATAAGCGAAGGCTCTGCGGGGCTGAATCCAGTAGAAATGCCGGAAGAAATGACGATGACCGAAGGTTTAGCAGGACTGAATCCGGTAGAAATGCCGGAAAAGATGGTGATAGGAGAAGGGCTAGTAGGTTTGAATCCGGTGGAAATGCCCAAAGAAACGACGATGACCGGAGGTCTGGCAGGACGGAGTCCAATAGAAATGCCGGAAGAGCTGATGATAGGCGAAGGAGCATCAGGCTTCGGTCCGGTAGAAATGCCGCAAGATATGACAATAACAGAAGGGCTATCAGACTTGGGGTCGGTAGAGACGCCGGAGAAGATGACAATAGGCGGAGGGACTGCAGGACTGAATCCGGTGGAAATGCCCGAAGAAATGACTATAACCAAAGAACTGGCGGGACTCAATCCGGTTCAGATGCCGGAGGAACCGGCTGCTTTACAGAATGCATTAGAGGCTGACTCTCATGAACTATTCGGTGCGCATACGGTATATGAAGATACGGAGCGTTTTAACGGGCCGATAGGTTCGGAAAAGGTAATGACGCCGGAAGAAGTGGCGGCTTTGCTCGGAGAACCGGCAGAGTCGGCATCTGTTTTGGAAGCCGTACAGGAAATAAAAACCCCGGCGCCGGATCCATCCGATCCAGGACACATTATGACGCCGGAGGAAATAGAGGCTCTGCTGGAAGCCGTATAAATTGAAAAAAGAACATTACATATAAGGGAATGTACTCCCGGAATACTTATATCCGGCTTTTCCGGGAGTACAGAACCGGTATACTGACAGTAAGACCAATCTTTTCTCTATTCTCTGCAATTTCTGCAAGTATCCAGAGTAAAAATCCGATTCCGGAAAAGAATCTTCCCATAAATATACCTGGCGCATGGTATACAATTTCAATCCGATGTTCCCCTTTGGGAATTTGCGCGCCAAGAAATGCCGTATTTACCGGTTCGGTATTTATGCGCCTGCCGTTTATGCGAATTTCAAATCCGCGGTCAAACGGAATGGAAGTTATTAAGTATCCTTTGTGCTGCACATTTATAGTTCCGCAAATCCGATTTCCTCTTGTAAGGGACCAGTCTGGCACAAACGCAGACTGGTACAAAGAATCTTCGGCCAGTATAGCCGCGTCTTCTAAATAACTTTTGATATTCAGAATGGAATAACTGCCGGTTCCAAGCAGGAAGTCTATCTTCCGCTGTCCTTTTTTTAGTTTTATGGCATAGGTAAACGTTGTATTTCCATTATAATATACGTGGTCTTGGGCGCTTAAATTGTTGCGGACGCCCGCAAGTTCTATAATTACATCCCGGTTTTTTTGGTGATTTTTCACATCAAACTGTAAGAAAAAAATTTGTTCCCGCGTAAAGTCAGCGTCTTCTCCCGATACGAAGAGCGTTGTTTTTGTTTTCTGATCGGTTTTGATTTGGTAGCCGCCGTCCGTTTTTTTTGCAGAACCGCTTTCTAAAAGAACAATATCCGTTTGCCGTATATTTGGAACGGATGCGGTAATCTGCTGTTTGCTGAGCCCTTTTCCTTCTTCTGCTACTGCGTACCGCATCAGAGTAGTCTGGTTGTAAGGAAATTGCATTTTGCGGTATACGTGTTCTGTAATAACCTGATCTGTCGCATAAATGACAGGCGCAGCATAATTTTGCGTGGAAACGGAAAACGGTTTGCTTCTATTGCTGCCAGAGTTTTTGGCAACTATGTATTTTATGCCCATAAATTTCTGGAATAATGGGTTATCGGAAACGGACTGCATCAGGCAGTTTCGTAACGGCTGGTCTGTCTGAAATGTTTTTTCACGAAAGTTCTTATAAGATTCCTGATAAGCGGAGGAATACGAAGAAATGGACCATTGCTTAGAGTCCCATGTGCGGTTGATGTTTGCTTTTTTTTCCTCATGGCTGCCGCTTTGCTCTAACCGGAACAGTCCGGATTCTTTTTGCAGTACATCGGAAATAACTTCTTGCCATGAAGGAGCGGTTACGTTTTCATAAAAATCCGTGTCCAGGATGTCCGTTTCATTCAGATAAACGCCGCAGCATACCAGGCAGCATACCGACGGGGCGATGATCAGGGAAAGGCGTTTTGTTCTCCTAAAGAGCATAAAGCAAACCGGGAGCAAAAGAAGTTCGGCGAACATCAGCGTATATGGTTTGGCCAACGTTTTTTGGGCGCAGGCGGTAAAAGAACCTGCGCAAAAGGCAGCGGCGGCAAGATATCCGGCCAGGCACATGCGGCCGGAAATTTTTCTTGTGTTGATTCCTGTAAGGCAGGAGGCCGCCAGATAACAAAAGACCGGAAGGAAAGGGATTAAGGACTTTCCCCTTGCGTAAAGCCCTCCGTTTAATGCCCATGAAAAAAACGGGATTGTTATGACAACAAGGCATGCGGCGGATAAAAAGCGTTCGCCCAGGCTTTTACAGGCAATGCAGAGGAACAACGCCGCAAGGATCCCTGCCGTAAGGCCGATACCATACCCGCTGTATGCAAAGCGCTCATAGGAAAAGTCCGGTAAAAACAATGATGCAAACGAAATTTCCGAGGGATGGGCGCTTCTTGTAAATAGGGCGTATGCAGTTGGAATCAGTAAGAACCCGGCCATGCACAGGGCTGCCGCTGTCGGCAGGATAAATCGGAATATACGGTTTCTTTGGTTTGTTTTTTCGCACTGTCCAATGATGTAGAGGCACAAAGCGAAAAGGCCCGCGATCGAAAAATAAAAGCTGGTCATAATCATAAGAAATACGCCTGCAATATAAAGGCCGGGTTTTCCTTTTTTGCGGTAACGGTCTGCGCCAATCAGGGATATACATAAAAAAGGCATATAATTTACAAACATAATCTGTCGGTGAAATTGATAAACCATCGGCGCTGCCAGAAGAAACAGGATTGTAACAGGCAGTTTAACCTGTATGGAAAATCCATGCGTCCCCAGCCAGTAATAAAATAATAAAACGGACGTCGTAAGGCATACCAGGCAAACGGCTATCAGATAGTCGCTCATTTTTAAAAATGGAAGCAGATAGGACGGCAGCAGAATGGGGCTAAAGAGCCCATAGTAGGAAAAGTTATAAATATTTTGTCCAGCTCCAAGCCCGGCCGCAAATTCGGGAAACAGCTGCCCGGTTGCATAAAACTGCTGTCTGAACTGTTCCGGAATTACGCTGTGCTGGGAAAGCCAGTCCCCGTTTGATGCAAAGAGGCCAAAACGGCCTGAAAAAAACCAAACCGCAAACAAAGTCAAAGCTGTCAGGAAAATATAAGGTCTTGTTTTGGGTTTCATTATGTAAACGCCTCCTTTTTTATATCTTCTATATTATCTTTGGAGCCCTAAAAATCCCATAAAGTATTTCTTAAGGTTTCTAAAGAAATTCCTATTTTTTATGAAGTATTGTATAATAAAATCAGAGATGTAATGTATAATAACGAAAGGGGACAGCCGAAATGATGCAGGATATACCGCATATTTTAGTGGCAGACGACAATCCCGAAATCCGTGAGATTATAAAGGTGCTTTTGTCCGGAGAAGGATATTCGGTTACGGAAGCGAAAGACGGGACGGACGCTCTTACAAAAATAAAAAAGCAGGAATTTGATCTGATTATTCTGGATATTATGATGCCGGGGATGAACGGATATGAAACATGCCAGGGTATTCGGGAACAAAGTAACGTGCCCATTCTTTTTTTAAGCGCCCGCACGACGGACAGCGACAAAATCCTCGGTTTTTCCAGCGGCGGGGACGATTATCTGGAAAAGCCGTTTTCATATCCGGAACTGATTGGCCGCGCAAAAGCTTTGATCCGGCGGTATCACGTCTATCGGGGCAAAGAACAACAGGCTGTAGTTCCCCCAAAACAGATTAGCGTTCGCGGGCTTTTGGTGGATCTGCAGCGTGAGGAAGTTTTTTTAGAAGGGAAAAAAATAGAACTGACAAGTACCGAATATGAAATGCTGCGCCTGCTTGCGTCAAACCGCCGCCAGATTTTTTCTGCGCAGCGGCTGTATGAGTCTGTGTGGAACGACGCATGGTACTATGGCGCGAACAATACCGTTATGGTTCATATCCGTAATTTACGCCAAAAAATAGAACGCGATCCCAAAAATCCTGTTTTTATTAAAACCGTTTGGGGGAAGGGGTATCATCTTGATTAAATTGCAGTCGTTTCGGGAACGTGCGTTCCGCATCAAAATACGCACCAAGCTGTTTCTTCTGATTTTAGTGGCAGGAATGGCCTGCCTTACGCTATTTCGGTATCTCTGGCATGAAAAATGGGCGGTTTATTATTTTCTGAGCGAAAATTTGCCATCCAATATACGGATACTTCCGGTAGTGGACGAAGATTTCTGGAGAAAGTTGGAAGAAGAGGCTTTAAATTACGAAATTCCGGATTCGGAAGATGACAAAGAAGCTGTGAAAGCCATAGAGCCGTTCTTTTCCCTGGCGGACGAATATACCAGTATTGCAATATACGGTTTGGAAGACGGGCTGTACCGGGCAAGCTGTTTCCCGGAGATGATGCTTTGGAGCGAACCGTTTAATACGTTTTATCAAATGGCGTACCGATGGATTGATGAAGACGTCAATCAGGTTCATGAAAGGGCGGTAAAGTTTAAAAACGGCTATGCTATGGTTATGATCTATTTTTACCACAGTTCCTTTTTTCTGGTTCCATATGCCGTATTTTGCCTGTTTTTCTGCGTTTTTCTGTTTTTGGCGGTTGTTTTGTTTTTTGTGGGAAAGAAATTAAATCATATTGTCCGGCTGGAACAGGCGGTTTTGCAGATGTCTTCCGGCGATTTGACGACTGCCGTTCCAAAAGCCGGCGGCGATGAAATCGGTGTTCTGGCATTGGAACTTGACAAGCTGCGTTTGACGCTGCATGAAAATTTTTTGCAGGAGCAGGAGGCCCATAAATCAAACCGGGAACTGATTACGGCGCTTTCCCATGATCTGCGTACGCCGCTTACAATATTAAAGGGGTATCTGGAAATATTAAATTTGAACCGGAACCCGCAGCTTGAAGCCGAATATATCGGGCGCTGCCTGAAAAAGGCGGACGATCTGAAGGAAATGACGGATCGGATGTTTGAATATGCCCTGGTGTTTGACGAAGCGGCTGATTTGGCCGGAGAACCGGATATAGCCATGCTTCCGGTTTCGTTTTTCCTGGACGGCTTACGGGAACACGCCGATTTTTTGCGTCTGGCCGGGTTTAAGGTGGAACTTTGTTTTCCGGAGGAAGAAAATCTTTGTGCCGGCTGTGCGGCCGCTGCGGAAGAAACGATGGTAAAGCGCGTATTGAACAATCTTTTTTCGAATATCATAAAATATGCGGACAAAAAAGAAGCGGTTTCTATCGAGGTTTTGGCAGAAGAGGTTCTTGTGATTTCGGTGAAAAACAGGATAAAGGATCCGGATGGTGAGAACAGTCATATGGAACGCACGCAAATCGGCTTAAAAAGCGTCCGTTCGATGATGGATAAAATGAACGGCGAACTGTATTTACAGATGGAAGAAAGAATATTTATGGCAAAACTGCGGTTTTGTATGGAAGGCGGCGATCTTTTACGTTTTTCTTAAAAAATATTAAAAAAATACTTGCATTTTAGGAAACGATGGTATATAATAATCTCTGTTGTTGGAATACACATGCGCCACTAGCTCAGCTGGCAGAGCACCTGACTCTTAATCAGGGTGTCCAGGGTTCGAACCCCTGGTGGCGCATTTGAACACTGATTTTGCGGACGCAAGAGCCGTGGGGTCGGTGTTTTTCTTTTTCCGGATGGGAGGATTTACTATGGAAGGATTGGAAGCGGTTGTGTTTGATTTGGACGGGACGTTGTTGGATACGCTGGAAGATTTAACGGACAGCGTAAACGCAGCCCTGCGGGAATACGGCTGTGAGGAAAAGACCGTCGATCAGGTGCGCGCTTATGTAGGCAACGGTATTAAAAACCTGATGATACGCAGTGTGAGCCAGGGAGAGGCGCATCCCGATTTTGACGGAATATTTGAAGCGTTCCGTAAGCATTATAAAAGAAACTGCCGTAATAAAACAAAGCCTTATCCCGGGATTATGGATCTTTTGCGCGCGTTAAAAGCGGATGGCAAAAAGCTTGCCATTGTGTCCAACAAGGCGGACTTTGCGGTAAAAGAACTGAACAAGTATTATTTTGGGGAATTTCAGATGACTGCAATCGGGGAACAGAAAGGGGTTGCCAGAAAGCCCGCGCCGGATTCGGTGTTTGCGGCGCTAAAGGAGCTTTCTGTGCCGGCTGGCCGGGCTGTTTATGTGGGGGATTCCGACGTGGACATAAAAACCGCGCTTCATGCGGGGCTTCCCTGTATCAGCGTACTATGGGGATTTCGGGACAGGGAATTTTTAGAGGAGAACGGCGCGCAGTTTATTGCAGAGGATACGGCGGGATTGTCGGAACTGCTCAACAGAGGTTTAAAATAGAACAGACCTCCCGGAACGAACGCCGGATGCATTTTAATTTGTTCGGCAAAAAACAGTTTTTATAAAAAAATTTGCAGCAGCGGTTGCATCTGCGGCCATGGCAGCATGATTTATGTTTCATAAAGCCCTCTTTTGATAAGATGTTAGTTTATCTTATGCAAAAGAGGGCTGTTTTGTTTCAGCGGGAAGCAACCAATTTAAAAATCGGGTTTCCGGCGGCGGAAAATTTCTCTTCGTATTCGGTCATAATATTGCCTTCGTTCATCGTAGGGTCGTGGTGCAAATCCCGGGTAAAGGCGTCGATACGCCACCCGGCAGCCGGGATTTCTTCAAGGGAGAAGTCAAACAGGCCGCGGTTGTCCGTTTTAAATTCAAGCGTTCCGGACGGATCCAGGATCTGATCGTATATCTGAAGAAAAGGCGCGGATGTCAGCCGCCGCTTAGCGTGGCGGTCTTTTGGCCACGGGTCGGAAAAGTTCAGGTAGATGCGTTTTACCTCCCCGCATGCAAAGATATCGGAAAGCGTCCTGGCGTCGATACATAGAAAACGCAGATTGGCGGGAGGATCCGGTTCGGTTTTCTGCAGGGCGCGTAAAAGTACGCTGGTATAGCGTTCGATACCAAGGTAGTTGATTTGCGGGCGCTGTTTGGCTAAAGCCATGATAAACTGCCCTTTGCCCATTCCGATTTCGATGTGGACGGGATTTCGGCCGCCAAAATAATCCTGCCAGAGCCCTTTGTGCTTTTGGGGGGACTGGATACAGCATGGGCTTTTTAAAACGGCTTCGTCGGCGCCTTTGATATTTCTTAAACGCATAGAATTTTCCTCATTTCGTGATAATATGAATAAATATACTATAACAAATTTATGGGAAAATGAAAAGAATTAAAAGTTTTTGATTGATTATCGGGGACGGTAAGTCTATACTATAATCAGTGCATGCCGTTTGTCTGGGCAGCGATAAAAGAGAAAAGAGAGGTACGCCCTTTGAAAATATATAAAAGAGTAATTGTATCGTTCGGATGTACGTTGTTTGCGCTTTTTAGCGTCTGTAAACCTGCATATGCACAGGAAGCGAAGGAGAATCAGTACTGGCCGGACGGCCCGGAGATTTTGTCTGCGGCCGGGATTGTAATGGAAGCCGGGACGGGCACGATTCTTTATGAAAAAAATATCCATGACCAGCACTATCCGGCCAGTATTACGAAAATTCTGACGACGCTTTTAGCGCTCGAAAACAGCAAGATGGATGAAGTCGTTACGTTTTCGCATGATTCCGTTTATAAAACGGAGGGTTCCGGGATTGCGAGGGATGTAGGCGAGCAGATGACGATGGAGCAGTGCCTTTACGGGGTTATGCTGGCGTCTGCAAACGAGTGCGCCTACGCGGTGGCGGAACATGTGGGCGGGAATATAGACGCCTTTATCCAGATGATGAACGACAGGGCCGCCGCGCTTGGCTGCCAGAACACCCATTTCAACAACTGTAACGGGCTGCCGGACGAGCAGCATTACGTAAGCGCCTATGATATGGCCCTGATTGCGCGGGAAGCCTACAAAAACGAGGCGTTCCGTATTATCTGCGGCACTAAATCCTATACGATTCCGTTTACGAACAAACATACCGATGAGGAAACGCCGCTGCATAACCATCATCAGATGCTCTATCCGCTGCGTACCAGGCAGTATTTGTACGATTACTGCATGGGAGGGAAAACCGGCTATACGTCGGTTGCCAATTACACTCTGGTGACTTATGCGGAAAAGGACGGCGTTACGCTGATCTGCGTCATACTGGATTCTCCGGCGGAGGGCAACTACAACGACACCCGTGCGCTTTTGGATTTTTGTTTTGACAATTTTAAAGTTGTCAATGTCTCCGAAAACGAGACATCCTATATGCAGAGCAGCCGCCAAAACAAAGGGGTTGTGGGAAATTACGGGCCGTTTGTGGCTCTGGATTCTGAAAGCGCGGTGATCTTGCCGATTACGGCGGAACTTAAGGACGCGGATTCTAAGATTGTATATAATAATGAAGATGAAAACGTGCTGGGCAATATCGAATATTCCTATGCCGGGCGGGTGGTAGGAAGGGCGGATATTACGGCCGCGGATGTTACGGTTGATACGTTTGATTTTCACGATCAGGTAAAAGAGAGTGAAAAAGCGGTTTCGCCTTCCGGTACGGAACAGCCTGCGGACGACAGCGCGCCTGGTTCTCCCAAAATTTTCCGGCTGGATATGAAGATGGTTCTGGCAGCGGCGGCAGGCCTTCTTATTCTGGCGCTTTTCATTTTTTTAATCTGGAAATTGGCGGATAATTTCTATAAAATTAAGCGAAAACTGCATCTTGGGCGCAAAGAAAAGCCAAAGTATACGACCATCAAGCAGAACAAGATGTTCCGCAGAAAACGCCATAAGTGGTTTTAAAGGAGAACTATGCTGGACAGGAAATTAGTGGCGTATGCCCTAAGCGGCGTTTATCCGTTCCATATGCCGGGACATAAGCGGGCTGCGCTTGATATGCCGAATCCATATACGATTGATGTTACGGAAATCGACGGGTTTGACGATTTGCACCATCCGGAAGGGATATTAAAAGAGGCGCAGGAGCGGGCTGCAAAACTGTATGGCGCCGCGCGCTCTTTTTATCTGGTAAACGGAAGCACCTGCGGGCTTTTGACGGCGATCTCGGCGGCGGTACCGCGCGGCGGGACGCTTTTAATGGCCAGGAATGCACATAAAGCGGCGTATCATGCCGCTTATATCAGAGGGCTTTCCACGGTGTATTTATACCCGCGAGTGGCTG
>OFGA01001934.1_pt1 | contig 13457 bp, 13 predicted proteins | sample 1521471 | NCBI WGS metagenome assembly OFGA01 (sample SAMEA3504086, study PRJEB24116) | mouse gut metagenome | biome: mouse gut; feature: mouse-associated habitat; material: faeces | place: Denmark | collected 2011
ACCTGCCGTCCCCGACGCCGCTGACCCACCCCTGCTGGGCGGCCTTGGTCACCCATGTGTAGTACCAGGTGCCTTCGGCAACGTCGGTGAAGGTTTGCCCGGTAGCAAGGGCCGTTGTGCCCAAAGACGCACATAGGCACAATGCAAAAATACGGCGCAATATTCTATTGTAACGCACTTTTTTACAATCTCCTTTTCATAGTTGTGTCTGTTGACGGTTTGCGGCCCGTAGGGGGACGGGACAAGCCCGCCCCCGTTGGACCTTCCAGGGACCGCCAAGATGAAATAAACGGCGCAGGGCATATACCCCACACCGCATATGTTATGACACAACTCCAAACGAACTCTTGAAAAAAGTGCACTTGTCCGTTATAATTGGAGATGGCGTAGCAACTGCTATGTGTAGGTGGTACCGACACCTGCAAGGGGAGCGGGGAGATTAGGCCCTCTCCGCTTCCTGCCATTATTCACCTTGACAGGTCCATTTTACATCATCTTTCCATATCATGCAAGGGCTTTTTCTGTTTTGGCAGACAAGACAATCTAATATTTTTTGCAAGTGCACCTTCAAAAAGGACAAATTATATCTTTGAAGGTGCACTTTCAATTCATTTACTCTGCTTCAATCATCGGCACCATACAAACCCCGCAAATGATGTTAACCTTTTTGGTGGCCCGGACAGACTGACCACAAACCGGACACACAACCTTGCGGGTACTGCTGGGACGCTTGCCTCCAGGGGTAGCTGCTCCGGGATGGGCGGTTCCGGTGGCTCCTGTCCTCATGGCCGGGGGGAGTGTGTTGCGGCCCAACAGGATTTCGTTCCAGCCTTTTGTCAATGCGTACTCCACCAGATTGTCCCCTGGGGTGGTGTTCCATCCATACTGCCCACATGGGACACATGTAAGCCCGTGGGTTTCGGCAACTTCCTTAAATCGCTTATTGTGATACTTCCCGCCTCTGGATACCTCTTTTATGTTGTTTTCCCTACAATACAAGTGGCACATTTCATGCAAGAGGGTATCAATCACTTCTTCGATTGGATAATTAAGTGTCTCTGCTGAAATGTTCATTTCATAGGTTTTGTCGTTCTTCCGCTGCCAAACCTTGGCAACACTACAATGCCCATATGTTCCCGGTTTGCTTTGGACTGTGATAATCGGTGTGGGCAATTCCTCGTCGAAAAAGTCAGAGTTAAGACTATTGTAGATGTGCTCTAACTGGGAAACGGCCCTGGACATTTTTGTTGTCTGCTTCATATCGTATACCTCCCAAAATATCGAAGTGGTGTAACGCAGCTCGCTCGCGAGCTGTGTGTCAACACAACTGCGCCCCCCGCACACAACGTCAAGACTGGCCCCCCTATGGGGGCCACTCGCACAAAAAATTTTCTCAGGCTCTTACGCAAACCTGAGAAAAATTTTTGTGGTCTTGATGTTGGGGGCGGGGGGTGCTTTTCACGGCCGTTATCCTTTTCTTCTGATATTTACAGTTCGTTCACAATTTAATCCTTGACACAGCAGAACAAATGTGCTATAATGTGTTCTGGATGGAGGTATGAATTATCTCGGTTCGCATTTTCTAATCGCCGCCACGTGGCGGCGGGGATTTAAACTCATATGTCGCTAATTATGTTGTCAAAACTAATGTTGTTTCACCTCCATCCGAAACAAACAACATGAGGAGGCAACAAATATGCAACTCGACGATATCCATTTTGGCGAGAACTTGAATCGTCTGCGGACAGATAAGGGGATCACTGTGGAGCGTTTGGCGGACAAATCTGGTGTTAGTGTCGCCACTATCAAGAGCGCAATCAGAAGCCACAATAGTACCCTGCCAGGGCTGTATAACGCTTATTGTTTGGCAACTGCGATTGGTTGCTCCTTGGACGAGTTGTGCCGCAAGCCAGGTAAGCATACCGAGACTGATGCGCTTGCGTTCCTGGCTAGTCTCAAAACCCAAATCGACGAGTTCTTTGCGGCGTGATATTGCAAAAAGTGCACCTCATTTGAGGTGCACTTTTTTTGCGTAAATAGCTAGGAAATTAGCCGAAAACGGTTAGTTTTTGGGGCCTGCACAAATTTGATAGGCTATGCTACATTATAATCACAAGCTTGTGATGTATCAATACACCGAGGCGCGCAACGGCAAGACAGGCAGGACAGAGCAAGGCCAGCCCTCCCCGCCAGAAAGACGAGGTAAAATGCTATGAAGTTGTCAGACCTTAAAATCGACCCCGCCAGCATTGGGGCCCGCCCGCTACTGGTTGAGGTTCTCCCCTCCTATGCGTATAGCGAGGGGAAGCGGACCAACAACATTACTGGCTATCGATACGTCATCACCATGCCCGACCACAGCTTTGACAAGTTGGCTGTCCGTATTGAGGGCAAGCAGCAGCTTGAAGCCCCGGACGATGGGTATGCAGAGGTAACTTTCCAGGGCCTGGAAATCTATACTTACTGGACCCGGGACGGTTACCAGGTAGGCGCTAGGGCCAAGGGAATCAGGCTGGCTAACACCAACAACGCCAAGGGTTAACTGCGTCAGCGGCGGCGCTGAGGCGCTGATCGGGGGAAGGCAGCCCCTTCTGGGGCTGCCTCCCGGTCAGCGACCGAAGAAGCCGCCACGCATAAGGCTAGTATTACCCTTATGCGGAATTGTAGCATGTAGCAATGAAGGAGTAAAAAATGGGCAATTCTCAATCCCGGAAATGGAATATCACTATAAATAATCCTGAAACTGTCGGCCTAAACCACAAAGCAATCGTGGAAAAGCTGAAGCTATTTTGCCCTCGGTATTATTGCCTTGCAGACGAAATTGCTACCACTGGAACACCTCATACCCATATATTTCTGCTGTCGGATTCACCCATCCGCTTTAGCACGATAAAGAACAGACTTCCGGTAGCCCATATCGAAAGAGCTTACGGTTCAGCCCAGGATAATAGGGACTATGTGCGGAAGGGGGGTAAATGGGCCGATTCCGACAAAGCTGAAACAGTGGTAGCGGGGACGTTCCAGGAGTGGGGCGACATGCCGTCAGAAAAGGCGGAAAAGGCCCCCTTGATGGTCCAGATTATGGAGGACATTAAGGACGGCAAGACCACGGCGCAGATTATAGAGGACAACCCCGCTCTAGCCTTTCGGGTACAGCAAATCAACACCTTAAGGCAAACGCTTCTCTCCGAACAGTACATGAAGGAAAACCGAAATGTCGAAGTGACCTATATCTATGGTGCGACTGGAGCGGGCAAGACACGGGGCATTTTTGCGAAGCACAGCCCAATGGATGTATGCAGAATCACCAACTATGGAAGCAAACGGGGTATCAACTTTGACGGCTATTCTGCACAAGATGTGCTGGTTTTTGAGGAGTTCGCAAGCCAAATCCCTGTTGAGGACATGTTGTCCTATCTGGACATATATCCTGTGTACTTACCAGCGCGGTACAGTGACCGGGTAGCTTGCTATACGCAGGTATATATTACCAGCAATATACCGCTTGAGCAACAGTACACAGATGTTCAGTGGGAGCGTTGGGAAACGTGGAAAGCATTTCTGCGGCGTATAGGCAAGGTGGTCGAGTACAAGGCTGACGGCTCCATCGTAACACACAAAAAGGAGGCTTGAACGTGCACTTTCAAAATCCGAAAAATAAGCAACTGGTGTGCTTAACCCTGTCATTTCTGGGCTTTGTATTTGGGTGGAAAGCAATGGGAGATACGCCTTGGGAAGCGGCAAACGTTACTCTGGGAATTGCTGTAGGCATATTGACCTACTTTGTCGCTCTTACTATTGCTGATGGACGTCTTAGCCCCTTAAATGTTCCCAAAAACATGGAACGAATCGGAATGCTGAATAAGGCCGGGGAATCCCCTCTGCTTCTTGCAAATCGGCCTGACAGAAAAGTAAAAAATGGAATGTTACTGACGTTCAGCAACAGAGGCATTGAGCGAAAAATTTGGGAAGATAAGAAAGAAGCCCTGGAAGCGGTTTTCAATATTTGTATCTGGAAAATCAAGGAGGGCAGGAATCATCACACGATTATGGTTTTCGCGGTTCCCTCTAATGGCGGGCTTCCGGAAATGCTTCCATGGACGCAGGATTGCCTTTCCCATGATGATTTTGTTCTGGTGCTGGGGCGTGCCATCCAAGGGGTATTTAGCGTTAATTTAGCGACAATTCCCCATATTTTAATCGGCGGCTCCACAGGTTCCGGTAAATCGGTTCTCATAAAATCACTGCTGATTCAGTGCATACAAAAAGGCGCTAGTGTATATGTTGCAGACTTCAAGGGTGGGGTAGACTACCCTCGAGGTTGGGAAGGTGTCTGCCATATGATTTTTGATGTACCGACTTTATTAAGTACGCTCAAGGAGCTAGTGGGAGAGCTTGAAACCAGAAAAGAAGAACTGCGATACTCTGGGTGCAGAAATATCCATCAATACAACACAGAAATAAGAGACACCTTTAGGCGTATTATTTTTGGGTGTGATGAAGTTGCGGAGCTGCTGGACCCCACCGGAAGAAGCAAAGCCGATAAGGAGCAGATTGAGATCATCAAGGGCTATCTTGCGACGCTTGCCCGGCAAGGCCGAGCTATGGGGATTCACCTTCTCCTGGCAACGCAACGTCCAGACGTAAAGGTTATGGACGGTCAAATCAAAAACAATATTGATTGCCGTATATGTGGAAGGGCCGACCTGATTCTTTCGCAGATAATTTTAGATAACGGGTCCGCCGCCGAAATCCCGAAAGATGTTCCCGGACGCTTTATTTGTAACCTGGATGGTGGGATTGAGTTTCAAGGCTATGCTATTTCCGATTTTGGAGGTGGTAGAGCGTGACGGTATATCATACTATTGACGAGGTGCCCCTAGTTGTATCTGTCCCCGAGTTGGCTCAGATTTTGCGGGTTAGCCGCAATACAGCCTATGCTATGGTACGATGTGGGCAAATCCGCTCAACCCGTGCGGGAGCACAAATTCGCGTGCCCAAAAAAGAGATAGAAAAGTATCTGAATATAGCTTAATTCCTTGCTTTTTTGCCACGCTAGAGGTATAATACTTTTGTAGTTATCTCTAGCGTGGCGCTTTTGAAAGGAGTTTATATATGCCACGCAAAAAAGAAATGGGCCGAGCCGCAAATGGCCTCGGAACAATCAGGAAAAAGGTTGTCAAGAAGAATGGACAGGAGTATACCTACTGGGAGGCCCGTTGCACCGTGGGTTATGACTTGGGGACTGGCAAGCAAATTCAGCGGTCCGTCAGCGGCAAAACCCAAAAAGAAGTAGCGCAAAAATTAAAGCAAATCGCCGTGGAGGTGGACAAGGGCACCTATCAGGCTCCGGTTAAGCAGACGCTTAAAGAGTGGCTTGACATATGGAGAGTGGACTATCTGGGCGACGTGAAAGAATCTACCGCATATCTGTATGGCCGCAACATTGACCAGTACATTGTCCCCCACCTGGGCGCGGTCAAGCTGGAAGCTCTGACGGCTCCGATGGTTCAAAAGTTTTACAATGCGCTGCTCAACCCGGACAGGGAAGGGGTCAACCCGCTTTCTCCAAAGACGGTCCGCAATGTGCACGGTGTACTGCACAAGGCGCTGCAACAGGCCGTTCAGGTGGGCTATCTCCGGGTCAATCCCGCCGACGCATGTAAAACGCCTCGCGGGGAGAAAAAAGAAATTCAACCCCTGGATGATACCCAAGTGGCTGAATTTCTGAAAGCAATCCACGACCACCCCCACGAATACCTGTATCAAATCACACTGTTTACGGGGTTGCGAGAAGGTGAAATTTTGGGGCTGACCTGGGACTGTCTGGACTTTGAGCATGGGACGCTTCTAGTAAAGCAACAGCTCCGGCGGGAACAGAAAAAGGGCGGTCAATACTACTTCTCCCCACCCAAGAACAATAAAAGCCGGGTGATTGCTCTGGCTCCGTCTGTGCTCCGTCTGTTCAAGCTCCAAAGGCTGAAGCAGAACACTATGCGGGTAGAGGCTGGGGAAAGCTGGACGGAAAGCAACTTGATATTCTCTAACGCCACAGGCGGCTTTCTTTCCTATCGGACAGTCTATGATTGCTTCAAGCGGGTCATGCAAAAGATAGGCACTCCCACAGTTCGCTTTCACGACCTCCGCCATTCTTACGCAGTTGCGGCTATCAAGAGCGGGGACGACATTAAGACGGTGCAAGAAAACCTGGGCCACGCAACGGCGGCTTTCACTCTGGACGTTTACGGTCATGTCACCGCCCAAATGCGCCGGGATAGTGCCAGCCGCATGAAGCAGTTTATTCAGTCGGTTTCCACAGGATAGGCCAATAAGGGAAAACGCTCTGAAAATGGCATGAGAAAACCCCCAAAGCCTTGCGGCTCTAGGGGTTTTTGTGGTGGACGATACAGGACTTGAACCTGTGACCTCCCGCACGTCAACCCAATTTGGGAGTTTTTTGTAATAATTTTTAATGGTTTATAGTCGTTTCCAATCCAGAACACTTGCTTTCCGACACTTCCTAAAAACGAAGTCTCCGTTATTTACAGCAGTGTCTGTGGCTGTTTGTGTGGTCAGACTATAACACGACCCAGCGGCCCTTCCGGCTGGAACCTTCCCGCTTGATGGTTCCATTCTCTTGCAACTCTTTCAGAATTCGTAAAATCGTATTTTTGGAAATGCCAAGATCCTCGGCCAACACACGCACAGTTACCCGGGGATCTTCTTGAATCGTAGAGAGGACCAGTTGCACTCGCTCAGTACGGCGATTCGGTGTAGCTTTTTTGGTCCCACTTTTGGTCCCATCTTTGGTCCCATTTGGGGACAGAAACTGAGGGTGAATGAAAATTGTCGTGCAGAAGGACAGTCGCTCAGGGTCTGTTTCAAAAATAGGTGCGGGAGAACCGTTGCGCTCCAAGGCATTAAGGATCTTCCGGAATCCCGTGTTTCGTCCCTCTGTCAGGTGCATTTCTTTCAGAAAATCCCCAATGCAACGGTTGCGGTACCTCCGGTTGAACACCTGATAGGTCCGTAGGCCCTCCTCCGAGATGGACCGATCTGCTCCCGGATGGCTGACGATCTCAATACGGTCAGGTAGGATGCGGACCTCAATGGGCTCCCGCACATCGTACCCCTTGTGATATATCGCGTTGCAGAGACTCTCTTCAATGGCGGCGTAGGGGTAATTGAAGAACCGTTCCGCCTCTGCCCTGTCTGGGAATTTGATCACCTGCTCCTGAATCACGCTGTTTCGGATATATTGAAGCGCCTCCCGCAGTTGCTGGTGAAGCGGCCCCTTGAATGTCTTTTCGATGATTTGATTCCCGCCCAAGTCCTCCGGGAACTGGACCACATCAATTTGAGCATAGGGAAAGAAACGATCCGGCTCCAGGCTGAAGAACATCAGCCCTACATTTTTCGGCTTGGTGTACTCCGGCAGGGTGTTGACGATGTTCATGCTCCGGCACAGGTCGACAAACTCCATGTGCTTTGATTCCTCATACAGGGAACTCTCTACCTCTTTGAGGTACGCTTGAATCAGCGTGAGGTTCAAATCGACGATGTCCGCCTCGTGGTTGATCCGGTCGTCAAAGGGGACGTTGTTTGCCAGATTGTAGAGGTCCCGTTTCTCTTCCTCAGAAGGCATGATCGGGCTGGACATTTTCCGGATATAGCAGATACGCTCCTTTTCCTCTCGAGCCATTGACTTGGGAGAGGAGTAGGGGCGCAGATACCCACCGGGTGCCCAGACTACGATGAATTTCTTGTCCTGGTAGTCTACCACTTCAACGATGGGCAGATACTCCGGCTGTATACGCTTGCACTTGTTGAGCATGTCCTTCAGATAGTCGTCTATTTTGTCTGCGGGAATGCCCTTCAAGGGATGAACCGGCCTGCCGTCTTTTTCCTCAACACCGATGACGAGGTAACCGCCACCCCAGTTGTCAATGTCGTTGGCAAAGGCGCAGATCGTTTTGAGAGACGCCTCGGCATCCCAGGTCTCCTTAAACTCAATCCTGGCCCACTCAACAGCATTTCCAGCAAGCAGGGTCTTGATGTTGGTTGGTACTGCCAAGGTATGTCCCTCCATTCTCAACAGATGTATCGGATATCCATTTTACCCTATCGCCGAATCTTATACAAGCATTTTTGGGCGTATCAGCAAAAGTTCTTTGCTGATACGCCCTTATGGATTGCACCACCGTCTCCAAAGAGAATACACGCATATTCAGGACCACTTTACAATGCGTAAAGTGGTCCTGATCTGTCTTATACCCCTCCCCCTAAACTTCTCCCTATCAAATTCGCAAAAATTACACCGCTTCTGATGAGGATTTGGCTTCGCAAATTTCACACGGCTCCTGATGAAGGAGGCACTGCCAAAAATCCTCGCTAACGACCTTGACAGCCGATATCGGCCGGTCTTAGCATCAAATTTGAAAAGGAGAAATCATGCATGAACGGCAAGAAAGCCACCGGAAAAACCATAGGGGAGGTGGAAAAACTCACGGGCATTCCAAAGCGGAAGCTGAAGTATTTCATCGAGCAAGGGCTGGTCCAACCCTCGCAAAAATCGGAGAGCGGCTATTGGCTATACAGTGAAGAGGACATGAAAAAGGTCCAGCTTGTCTCCCTGTGCCAGGAATTGGACTTTCCTGTCAGGATCATCCGGACTATTCTCGCTGATCCATCCCGGTGTTGGCAAAAGGAACTGGAACGGCAAATTGTTCGGCTGAAAGGCCAAAAAGCCCGCACCGAAATACAGCTTGCCCGTGCGGACTCTCTGCGGCTCAACTGGAAAACGGAGAAATGGGCGAGCTTGATTGGGGAGTAACCAACGCAACAAAGATCAAAATAAATTGGAGGTAATACTATGAAAAAGAAACTTGCTATGTCGCTAGCATTTGTTATGCTGCTGCTCTCTGCTTGCGGAGGACCTGCTTCTGGCGGAGAGTCTTCTTCCTCAGGGCAGACAGACGCATCCGGGCCCAGCGCTGACCCCGCTCCGTCCGCCGGGAAAAACACAATCCAGTTTAGTCCCTCCGCGACCATAGAAGAAACTGTGCTGGTGGATGAAAGCGACGTCAAAATCACCGCTACCGGCCTTAGCTACACGAAACGCGCCGTGGAGGTGAACCTCTCTATTGAGAACAACGCCGGCAAGAATCTATCCTTTCGAAGTGGGATGAAAAACTATAATTGCAGCTCTATTAACAGATACATGATGGATGGCGGATACTTAAACACCGATGTGGCGGCAGGGAAAAAAGCCAATGAAACGCTCTCGTTCAGTGCCGACGAGCTCTCCCTGATGGGCATCACCGATATTGCGAACATTGAGCTGTGCTTTTATATCTGTGATGAGGATCGGGATGATTATCTGGAGACAGGCCCCCGTCAACTGAAGACTTCGATTGCGGACAACTACGACTATACGGTTGATACTTACCGTCACACCATCAACAACAGTGATCTGCTCAACTCGCTGGGACTCTCTGTCATATACAGCTCCGAAGAGGAGGCGTTCAGCCAGGGTGGAGTACGCATCGTTACGCAGACTTTGGCCACAAATTCTGACGGTGAACCGGCGCTGCTCATTGAACTGGAAAATACCTCTAACGAAATTGTCCGCACCGTCACCAGCAACGTCGCCATCAACGGGCTGGAGTTTCAAGACGGCACCTGGTCCACGGATGCGATTGGTCCGGGAAAACGCCGGGTATCTGCCCTGACCCTGTCATCCGCACTGGACGAGCATTACCAGGAGATATTCGGGATTTCGGAAATTGGTCTGGTCACCTATAATTTAGAGATCAAGGATGCCGATTATGACACGCTCGGTTCTCCGCAGATACTTACCCTGTCTGTTCCCGGTGCCACCACCGAACACGACGCCTCCGGAGAGGAGTTATATCAGAGCAATGGGCTCCGCATCGTCTCCAAGGAGCTTGTACCGGACCCCTTTGAACTCAGTAACGATATCCATCTCCTGCTTCTGGTAGAAAATGGCAGCTCTGAAGAACTCTGTTTTGATATCATTGATGATTCTATCTCCATTAATGGGTATATGACCGATTTTCTCTGCTTCAGTAATTGGGTCATTCCGGGGAACAGCGCTGTCCTGAAGGTAGAACTGGATAGTTCTTCCTTGGAAAAGAACGGTGTCGCAAAACTGGAGGATATCACAGAAATCGAATTGGCCGTCGAGGTTCAAGACAATGACTACGACACTGTCGCTGATCCGGTTATTACCTTTGCCGGTAAACCCGCCTTAAACTGAAACATCGCTCTAATCTCTTTAACAGGGTCCGCCTGTCCTCAGACAGGCGGACCCCTAAGACAGCTGTAGATATTGAACGGCAAGCGATTCTATGCTATACTTTATGAAAAAGCTGTGGCTTTATTGACAAAGGAGGCAGAGAAATGGGAAGAGCGTCAATTAAAGAGAACAAGACCCCCTATCAGATTGCCCGAGAGGAATTGGGCCTCTTCCGTGAAAAGGCCAGTGAGCTGTTAGAGTCAATCCCGCCGGAACGAATTGAGAAAATTGAGAGTGAAAGGTCTCTTCCACGGGCGGATGAAGTGTTGATTATGGCAGGCAAATATAAGAAGCCGACCCTCTGCAATTTCTTTTGTTCCCAACAGTGCTCCATCGGCCGGCAGTATGTCCCCCGGGTGGAAATCAAGGAGTTGTCCTCTATCGTCCTGGAAATGCTCGCCTCCCTGAACTCTGTCGGTAAGATGAAAGACCGGCTGGTCGAAATTGCCGCTGATGGAAAGATAGATAATGACGAGATCGATGATTTTATATACATACAAAATGAGCTGGAGCGAATATCCATTACAGTGGAGACCCTGCAATTATGGGCAGAAAAAATGCTGGCGAACGGCACGATTGACCCGGATGCCTACCACGCGAGAAAAGCAAAATAAATTATGATTAACTCCGGCGCTTTGACCGTTCAAAGTGCCGGTCTATTTCTCTGTATTTCAGGTAAAATGACCTGTTAATTTGCTGCCTTAATCATTTATTTTATAATGCTGTTTCGATAGCAACGCTTAACAAAGGCACACAGGCCATAGTATAAAGTGCAGAGAGAAAGATTTTCAGATTTTCCACTCAAACGAAACGCGGTCGCTGGTAGCCTGGACTTGAGAGAGAATGATGTCTGTTACCTGCCGTCGGTCATCAAAGTCAATCGTGTTCCAGTTCTCCAGATGGGCGGACAGAAACTCAATTTTCTGTGGTGAGATTGTTTCTGCGTTCAGTGCCGCGATTTCCTTTATCAGCTGTTGACGGCGGGCGTCCAGCTCCTCAATTTTCCCGTTGGCATAGGACAGCAGAACCGCATTGGCCCCGGTCAGGGTGTTCAATAGCTTCTCGATCTCGTCCTCCACCTGGGCCAGCTCCACATTCAAGGCGGTCAGCTTGGGATTGACGGTCGTTGCTTTTGCGGTCAGGGTTTGAAATTCGGAGAGCTTCTTCACCATCTCCCCATAGACAAATTGCTCAAACTCCGCCGTCCGAAGCGTCCCGCAGCCCTCACAGCTTTTGTTGTCCGCCCGCTTGGAGCACCGAAGATACTGCGTCCCTGCCGGGTTGCCCACGCTCATAAGGGCATACCCACAGCGCCCACATTTGATTTTTCCGGCCAGCCAGGTATTCCGGGCTTTGCGCCCGCCCTGGAACGTGATATTTGCCAGAAGCTTCTTCCTGCACCGTAGCCAGGTATCGACGGGAACAATGCCCTCGCTGGGGGCCAGCACAAGGATCTGTCCGCGCAGGTCCTTGTTTTTTCGCTCCTGCACGTCCCGGCCCTGGTAGAGATAGCAGCCGTTGGTCCCGGCGAAGTCCGCCGCGTCATTGACCACCACGGCCCCCTGGCCCTTGAAAAACTCGTACAGCTCCAGGTCGGCCTGGGCGTAAATCGGGTTGCGGAGCAGTTGGGAGATAAATCCCCGTTTCAATTCCTTGCCGTAAATCAGGATATTGTTTTCAGCAAAGTACCGGGCAATATCCCCGAACGACGTGGACGGCTCGGCGTACATCTCAAACATCAGGCGGGCAATATTCGCCGTGGCGGGGTCCGGGATCATCATTTTCGTGCGGATACCCTGGAGGGTGGTAGGCTCCAGCTTGAAGCCATAGGGGGCGGCACCGCTCATGTGGAAACCCCGCTGACACCGGGAGTAGTAAGCGTCGGTCACGCGCTTCTGGATCGTCTCGCGCTCTAACTGGGCGAACACGATACAGATATTCAGCATGGCCCGGCCCATCGGGGTAGATGTGTCAAACTTTTCCGTAGAGGAAACAAACTCCACGTTGTACTCCTGGAACAGTTCCATCATGGTTGCGAAGTCCAAAATGGAACGGCTGATACGGTCCAGCTTGTAAACCACCACCCGGCGAATTAAGCCCTGTCGAATGTCGGCTAAAAGCTCCTGGAATTTTGGCCTGTCCGTATTCTTCCCGGAATAGCCCTTATCTTGATAATCCTTGTGGTTCCCACCCCTTAACTCGTACTTGCAAAACTCGATTTGACTTTCAATACTGATACTGTCCTTGCGGTCCACAGACTGTCTGGCGTAGATAGCGTCGATACGGTTTTCCATGATAGCTCCTTTCCTGTCGGGAAATGGAGCTGTCAACCTTTACAAGTATATTATACCAAAGACAGCCCCAGGGCACAAGGATGCCGCCCGGTCAGCGCATTTCCGCGCGGCCCGGCGCGTATTTGCGGAACACAGTGTAAAGCCCCGCCTCGATCTCCCGCTTGCGCCTGTTCCGCACCTTGGGCGCAAGAATGGGGGTCAGATTTTCAACAGTGATGGTTCGGCCCTGGAGAGAGGCCGTTTTCACTTCTCTGTGATAATTGGTTCGGGTATGCGGCATATTCTATCCTCCTGTGTAAACGGGGGGTTTTAAGCAAACAAGTTTCCCTCTTGTCCCGTGGGGAAACGCAGAAAGGCAGCACCCGAACAAGTGCTGCCCTTCAACCTTGCCCCACTTATGGTCACGGTGAACTGCGCCCCGTCAAGCAGACAGTGAAATAAGGTGCAAAATTTTCAGGCTGCTCTGTATTGGATGAAGACCTCCATCGGTGTATGGACGCCCAGGCGGCGCTGGAGGCGGCTGAAATTGTAGTAGGCAATATACTCCCGGATCATCCGGTCCAGCTGCTCCCGGCTGGTGAATTTCCTTCCATAATACCGCTCCCGCTTGAGGATGCCCCAGAAGCCCTCCACAGGCCCGTTGTCAATACACTTGCCCACCCGGGACATACTCTGTGTCATCCCGGCTGCGGCCAGCTTGTTGTGGAATACCCTGGTCGTATATTGAAAGCCTCTGTCGCTGTGGAACAAAGGATGGGCGTCCGGATTGGCAGCCAGAGCCTGATCCAGTGTCTCATGGACCAGGGCGCTGTCGTTGGCGTCCCGGAGGACAAAGGAAACGATCC
>OFGA01001935.1_pt1 | contig 13449 bp, 10 predicted proteins | sample 1521471 | NCBI WGS metagenome assembly OFGA01 (sample SAMEA3504086, study PRJEB24116) | mouse gut metagenome | biome: mouse gut; feature: mouse-associated habitat; material: faeces | place: Denmark | collected 2011
GGCAAGCCGCTGGGAGAGGTCATCCAGCATCCGGCGACCGATGGTATCCAGCTGTGGCTCATCCAGCTGCCGGAAGATAACGATTTCATCCAAGCGGTTCAAAAATTCGGGCCGGAAGGTCCGTTTAGCCTCCTCCATCACGGCCTGCTCCACCTGAGTCCGGGGCCGCAGGCCGTCGGCGCTTTCCACAGCGGAAAACCCAAGGCTTCCCCGGGCGGTGATCTGTCGTGCGCCCACGTTGGAGGTGAGGATCATCACGGCGTTGCGAAGGTCGGCCCGCCGGCCCTGGGCGTCGGTGATCTTCACCAGCTTGCCCGCCTCGGTGTACTCGTAGGCGGTGACGCCGCCCTGGGCATCGGTCACTGTGGTCAGGCGGCCCTGCTCATCGTAAGCGTACCGGGTGACATTCCCCTCGGAGTCCGTCATAGAGGTGCGGTTGCCCGCCCGGTCATAGGTATAGGTGGTCACCGCGCCGTTGGCATCGGTGGAGGAGGTCAGGCGGCCGTTCGTGTAAACAAAGGAGCTGGTATTGCCCCGGCCATCGGTGAAGCTGGTCATATGGCCATTGGCGTCATAGGTATAGCTGGCGGTGGCGCCGTTGCGGTCCCGCACGGAAGTGACCATGCGGTTGCTGTCATAGGTGAAGTTCTCCGAGGTGCCGTCGGCATAGGTCACCTGGGAGATGTTCCCCTCGGCATCGTGCTCATAGGAGGTGGTATTGCCCTCCCGGTCGGTGCGGCTGGTCACCTGGTTGAGATCGTTGTAGGTGACGCGCTGGGTGCCCTGGGCATCGGTGGAGGAGAGGATGCGGCCCAGCTCGTCATAATAAATCTCCAGAAAATAGCCGTCCGTGCCGGTGCAGACGTTGTGGCGGCCATCGAAGTCATAGGTAAAATCGAAGGTGCCAAAGTCGGCGGCGTACTGATGGATTACCCGGCCCGCATCGTCATAGGTGTTCTCCACGTAGACGTCGCCCTTGAAGTTGGCCACCGTGGCCAGATAGCCATTGTCATCGTAGGTGTAGCGCAGGCTGTCCCCATCAGGGTTCTCAGCGGCTGTGAGCAGATCGCCTTCATAGGACAGGGTGACGGTGCGGCCCACGCTGTCGGTGACGGAGGCCAGGTTTCCGCTGCCGTTATAGGTAAAGGTGAAGCTGCCGGTATCGCTGGACACGCTGGTGAGCTTGTCCCCGGAATAGGTAAAGCTGGCTGCGTCACCATTGACATACGCGATGTACTGGATCTGCCCGTCCGGGGTGAAGCTATACCGGTTTCCGGCTTTGTCCTTCATGACATAGCTGCCGCCAGCCCACTCCAGGGAGTAGTCGCCGCAGTTGGTGTAGCTGCCGTCGAAGTCCAGGCCGAAGAACAGCTCCGTGCCCTGGGGCAGGGTCACTTGGGCATATAGGTCGCCGAATTCCAGGGCATAGGTAAAGTTGGACGTCCAGCCGTTGCCCAGGCCGTAGTTCTTGTCTGCCTTGACGGATTTATAGAACCGGGTGAATTTCAGATCATTCTCCCCGTACAGGGCGAAATCCGTGTAGTTCCAGGTAAAGCTGCCGGTGAGCAGATCCACCGGATCGCCGGGCATGGCCAGCTCATCGCGGATCTCTTTCAGCTCCTCGTAGCTGTCGATGCCGTCAAAGGAGTCCGCGTCACTGTTGCTGTCCACAGTCTGGAAAGCAAGGAAGCTGTTGTAAACGGAGTTTTTCTCAAGGGTGGGCGTCATGACAATGACGTAATACCCATCCTCGAACTGGTATTTCTCCGGGGCACCGCCCTCCTCGCGCACAATGCTGCCGTCCCAGAGCATAAAATTCTGGATATTCGTATCGGAACCGCGCTCCGTGAAGAACATGGATTCCTCACCCAGGACGTCACCAACATCACCCGGAACGAATTCGGAGGGCGCGGGCTCAGGATCGGGCACATCTGTGGGTTCGGGATCCGGCTCAGCCGAAGGTTCCGGAGCAGGCTCATCCGAGGGGACGGGCTCGGGCTCAGCCGAAGGCTCAGGATCCGGTTCAGCCGAAGGCTCCGCTTCCGGCGGGAGCTCCGGCCCGGCGGAGGGATTCGCCTCAGTGGGATCAGGCGTGTCAGGGGTATCCGGGCCGACGGCGGGATCGCCTGTCAGTTCCTCCTCTGTCTGAGCCATGGCGGGCATCGCCTTTGCGGTCTCCTGGTCCCCGTCCCCGCCGCCAGCGGGCAGATCCTCGTTGGGCGCAGGAGTATCGCTCTGTGTACCGCTGGCCGGAGCGGCATCAAACTGCTGGCCCTGATAGCCGAAGGCATAGATATCCTTCATCATTTCGGCGGGACGGGTATGAGTCAGAATTGCATCATTGAGGATGCGAACCCAGGTATCCCGGTCGATATCCTCCCAGCCAACCTGCGGATCTGTATAGATATTCCCGCCAGGAATCAGAGGAGCCACATTATCCGTCACGCGAATTCCATACAGGTAACCGATGCGTTCACCCAGGAAATCCTCGTCCTTATTCGGGTCGGGCGTATAGTTCAGGAGCATCGTTCCCCCAGCGGGCGGAGTGCCTTCGAGCTTGTACAGCTCCAGGCTGACCTGCTGGGATTTTTCGATCACATAGGTCAGCTGCACCCACGAGCCGGAATAGTTCAAATCCGTGGAGCGGAAAAACTGGTTTTCTTTTGTCCCATAGAGGTACTTGGAAATGGGCGCGACTGTCCGGACGCCATCCATGCGCATGACTTTGAAGGCCACAGTCTCGGGGGGTTCCCCATAGGAACCCAGTGCCAGGGCCTGGGTGGGCAGAAGGCTCAGCATGAGGGCAAAGACCAGGATCAGGGACGTCATTCTAAAGAATCTGTTTCGGCGTTTCATGTGCAGGCATTCCTTTCTTGATGTTTTTTTGAGTGTCCGCGCAAAAGGCTCTCAGATCACATAACACTCACCTCCGCTGCCTCGGTTTTTGGCCCCGTCTTTTGAAATGCGGCGGTGGCCGGGTGAGAAAAACCGCTCTGCCGATCAAGGAGGATTTTTCCCCTTCACCTATATATGACAAAAACCTACCGATCCTGACATAAAATTTCAAAAAAATTTTCAAAAAATTTTTTGCCTGCTTTTCTCGACTCCAAAAAGAGGGAAGGGCCCGGTCATTTTAGCCCGGGCCCTTCCCTCTTTTTGAATAAACTATGGTGCTTTTACTGTATTTGTTGTAACTGTGCGGGTATCGGAACCGCTTGAATTTCCAGCGTACACCGTAATAACAGCATAGTACGATGTCCCGGAGACACCTGAGTACGTATAGGTTCCACTATGATAGGATGTCGACGTACGCAAAAGGCCATTTGTCGTACTTCCATAAACGGTTGTTACATACGAACCATTGCTTTTATAAATCATGGCCTTCTGGACGCCAACGGTTGTGGTACCAGTTGTTCCGCCCACAGAGAACGCAATGTTGATTTTTCCGCTGCTATTGCCCGCAGTAAGAACCGCAATATAATTAGAGAGGTATTGACTTGCATAAGGCTGCACACTTGCTGCATTCACACCTTGATAGCACGGAAAGAGAAATACCACTGCCATGATAATTGCCAAGAACCTCGTTTTCATGTCGGCCTCCTAAAATTACTTTATTGAATCAAAAAGAGACTTCATCTCATCCCCAGAAATGTTCCCTGTGATTGAGACTTCGGCTAAACCCTCTTGCATAACCGCATTATGCTCGTTTAGATTTGAAAAAAGATACACTATACCTCGACAGCTTTCATATTCTTCCACATCCTGATTACTTTTCTCCACCCAGTAATGATAAATAAACTCAGTTGAAGAATAAAGCCTGATTCTCACACTGAAGCTTGTTCCGTCAGCAGATGAAAATATCTGATGTACTTCCTGCCATGCCCCCGTATCCGTTGAGGTTAGCATTCCAGCTTCATAGTTGTCTGGAACATCAATAGGAATCAGTCCAGAGTCTGCACCCTGTTTGATCATTACTACTGCCCATTCAGGCGTATGATTTGCGCTTACAGCCGATCCTTCAAAATGAAAAATATCGTCCGTCCATCGGGCAAATATTCCGCCGATATCAACCCCCGCCGCCTGTGCTGTGAACGCACCGGCAAACAGAGCCGCGATGACAGCGGCAACCGCTACAATCCATTTCCGCGCTGGCCGTCCCATGGGGAGATCCTTCTCCGGCAGAACAGAGATTTCCTCTTGGGCCTCCTCTGCTGGAAACAAGGAGTGTCCCACGCCATCTGGGGTATTGTAGTATCGCTGGAACCGCTCCCACGCGGCATCTAAATCCGGTGGCCGGTAATCAGGCTGCTGTTTCTCCCGTTCCTCAATCACCTCCAATACTGTAAATATGAAGTCCTCGTCGTTGCCGCTGGTTGATTCAGCATCCGCACGGATGATTTCTTTCAGCTCCTCCGTGCTTAATTGCTCCAGCTGGGCACGATTTGGGGGCAGGTTTTTTCCCCCCAAGCTGCTCACCTCCTCCTACCTATATATGACAGGAAAGGGCCGATCCTGACATCAAAAAACAAAAAAACATAAAAAATTTTTCTACCGGGGATATCTGTTTCTCGCTACCGCCGAAACAGCTCCCGCAGCTTGCCTCTGATGCGTGAAAGCCGCTGCTGGCTGGCCCAGACGGTGATGTGGAGTTCCTTCGCCAGCTCAGTATGGCTGGCCTTATCCAATACAATGCGCTTCAGCAGGTGGAGCTCCTCTTTTGTCAGACGCCGCTTGATTTTTTCCACCGCACCTTCGGCCTGTTCCTCCGGCACCTCATCCTCGACCGCCAGGATGTGATCCGGCAGCGTATCCAGCGATTGTTCCATATCCGCCAGCTTCCTGCGTTGGCGTTTGCATTCCTTCAGCTTGTTTTTCAGCGTCTGCATGAGCCAGCCTCGGGGATTGGGGTGCTGGTTAAAAGTGTCCGCATTCTGAAGCGCGAAGTGAAACACGTCCTGCACCACATCCTCCGCCCAGTCCGGATTATCGAGCGCGATCCTGGCGTACTGGTACAGTACAGGGTAGAACTCCCGAAATTGCGTTTCGATCAGCTCATGAGTCCTGGGAGCCATCGGCGGCACCCCCAATCGGCAAGGCAGGCCCATCCTTATCCTCGGGCGCATCGTCCGTGGCCGGAGGCGGGAATCCCTCCATGCAGGCACGGACAACACGTTCAATCCCAGACAGGTACTCGGCAGACTTGCCCTTCAATAGAACTGTGATATTCTCAAAATGAGGCTCTGGTCCATCCTCGCGCAGCAATGCGTCACAGCTTACATTTAAGGCTTGCGCGATTGCCAGGAGCGTTGTCAGTTTCATCAGCTTCTGGCCCCGTTCCACCCGGGAGAGAAACGGAACGCTGACCCCAATATGCTCCGCCAGGGCAGCCTGTGACAAACCTGCCGCCTTCTGATACTTTGTGACATTTTTTCCGACCACCTTGGCTGAGAGCGTTGCCATAGGGCCACCTCCTTACTTGGGTAAATTATATTGCCCACTGGAAGAAAATGCAAAGCACCGTTAATACAAATAATATTTACCAATTTCGTTTGCTGATAATGACAACGCCCAGGGGCAGGCCGGGCCGCACGATGTCCCTGGCCTGCTCCTGTACGCGTTTGAGCCGGAAGCGGCCAGACGGTTCCAGCCCGAAGCGTCAGCGTTGCCTGACACTATATCGGGGTTTTCGCAAACAAAATTATTTGATTCGGTAAAGGTTGGAGGTCAGGCTCCCATTCTCCCTCCACCGGCTGGACTTCTCCAGCAGCCCCGCCCGCACCAAGTCATCCAGCGCGCGCTTTACCGTGGAGCGGGACAGGCTCACCCCAGCGGCGATCGTCTTGATCCCCGGCCAGCAGGTCCCCTCCTTATTGGCGTGATCCTTGAGGTAGATGTACACCGCCTTGGCCCGGTGGCTCAGCTCATGATCCGTGTAGATGGATTCGTAATATGCCACAGCGTCACCCTCCTTCCGAGTCCTGGGGCAGATCGTTCTGTTTTCTGGAAAAGCCGGACGCGGTCACCAGCGGATGGCCTGTCTCAGGTACTTGGCCCGGATCACCGTCCCTGCTCCGCAAGGACCGCCCCCTTTGCCAGGGGCGGTCCCTTTCCTGCTCCTCCGGTTCTGTCCAGAATCTTTGAATGATGGCGGCCTCCAGCTCCTGCCGTCCGGCGTAGTACACCCTGCGCTGGCCGCGTTCCGGCATTTGATAGGTTTCTCCGAAGGTGATCCCCCAGTCCAGGAACAGCCGCAGCCTTGTCCGCATGGGGTGGGCTCCGGTTTTCATCACCACAAACTCCCCCTTGGGGATGGACTTCAGCTCGTCCGGCGTCATCAAGGCCCATCATCTGGAGGGAGCGGCTGGCGCTGTCTTTCCCGCCGCCCTTGCTCACCGAACCGCTCATGACCGTGCGGCTGCCAAGGGCCTTGGACAGCACCTCAGCGGTCTGGGAGTTGGGAGCGAAGCCGCCAAAGATCGTGCCGGCTAAGTCGGCGGGATTACTCCCGCTTTCTCGCCTAAGAACTGTACGTGACGGTTTCCCGTCATACAGCTCAAGCATTTCATCACGCTTTCGCGCGGCGTTCCAGAAAATAGATTGGCAATATTTGTGGACATAGGCCATGTTAGATACCTCATCCTTACCGCCCATAGATAACGGGACCTTATAGAAAATCTCCCGCTCATCGCTGATTTCCATGGGAAGGCCGCAGTGATAACAACAACCATTTTGGTTCCTCCAAATCTTCTTAAACCGTCCGGACAACCGCTTCATGCCCTGCCGGAACTTACGGCGGGCAAAGTATTCGGTATCCAGATACGGGTTCACATCCATTCGTATTTTCGTATGCCGCACAATCGGAACATCTCCAAGGCGCAGCAATTCAATTCCTCCTGACGAGAACATCCATTGACGAAAGCCTTTACTGTGCCAGTAATTAGCCGTTATCCATTTGCGATTCTTTTTCGGGTGACGGCGTTTTGCCCACCTCCACAGCATTTCATACAGAATGTGGTCGACACGAGAGAAAGCATCCTTCGAGCAGACGGATTGATGATAATTCGCCCAGCCGCGAAGCTGCTGGTTCAACCGGCGTATCAAATCCTCCTGCCGCCATGCTTTGCCACGTCCAAGAACCGTATCATGCAGATTGGCACATAGGGTTTTGACTGCTTTTCTGGACGGTTTGACGATGAGTTTTCCCTTGAATTTGCGAAATGTCCATCCCAGCATGTCAAATCCGTTGTCAATGTGGGTAATCAGCGTTTTCTCCTCTGATAATTCCAGCCCTCTGGTGTCAAGGAAAATGCGAATCAGTTTTTTCGCTTCTTCCGCGATTTCCTTTGTCGCCGCTGTCACGATAAAATCGTCCGCATAGCGCACCAGATTTACCTTGCGGGCGTTCTTGAAGCGCAAATCAACCTTGCCCAGCCGGTTGGTATGGAAGTGGTCGGAGAGAACTTTCTGTATCCCATCCAGCGTCATGTTAGCCAGAATCGGAGAAATAACGCCGCCCTGCGGAGTGCCTTCCTCGGTAGGGAACAATTCATCCTGGAAAATGAATCCGGCTTTCAAGAACTGCTTCAAGACCGATTTATCCATGGGAATGTTCTCAAGCAGCCAGTCATGACTGATATGGTCGAAGCATCCTTTGATGTCTCCCTCCAGCACCCATTGTGCAGAAACTTTCTGGCACAGCACGGTGAAGATGTACTCGCAGGCATCCTGCGCGCTCCGGCCCTTTCGGAAACCGAAGGACGCTGTGTCCGCTGTCGTTTCCGATACGGGGTCAAGAGCCAGCGCGTACAGCGCCTGCATGGTCCGGTCATACATACAGGGGATTCCCAATGGGCGCTTCGCCTTTTTCCCCGGCTTCTTGATGTAGACCCGGCGGAGCGGCTTTGCCTTATACCCTTTGTCCGTCAGTGTTAACACACCGCGCATTTTTGAAGCAGGCGTTTTCCACAATTCTTTATCCACGCCCGGCGTGTTTTTGCCCTTGTTGGTAGTGACTTTCCTGACGGCCAGCACCTTTGCGTAATACGAATGGGTCAAAAGATATTGCAGTCGTTTTACTGTATTCCATTTCTTTTCCTGGGTCGCCTTAGCAATCCTGGCTTGCAGCCTACTAACAACGGCTTCCGCTTTCTTCCAGTCGATGGTTTTCCATTGGCGCTCCAGCGTTGCCGCGTCCGGTAACCTCTCGGAATTTTTACATCCCGCCGTTGAAGTATTACCGTTCATAAGTTTACCTCCATTTCTTGCCATGAAACACCTTGGGACAAGTCAGCGCCCTTTCGGACTGGGGCAAATTCTGAACCCCTATCTGCTCCATTACAGAGCAGCGTTCGCTTTTTATCCCGTTCCTCTACCCTCTGCGCCATTTCTTCCCCTTGCGGGGTCGATACCTCCAATGGAGGAACGCATAAGGCTTACCACGTTCCGCGTAACAAATAATTGTGTGTGTTTTAGGAGCCATCTATGAGCCGGGAGGGCTATGTCCATTTGTCAGGAGTACAAGACAATCCTCCTGACCGCCTCCGTTACCTTTTGGTTTAGGCGTGTCAGCCTGATTTCGCCTATTCAACGTAACGACCCTTACGATGATTCACATTACATTCTCCATGACACACTTATCCTGGCAGTACGGCTGCGTTAGGCTCGCAGCTTTCCCACGTTGTCCCGTAAGTTTCCAACCCAAGCGTTACCACTTGCGCAGGTCACGGTAGGATTACCCCAAATGGATAGGGTAGCTTTAGAAGCAATTTGTTACGCGGCCTCGTGTCGCAGATCCTGCACGTTATCTACTATGATCTCCGCGCCCTCCTTGCCGTAGTTCTTTTCCAGCTGGGCAAGGCTCTGGATGATAGGCACCAGGGTCAGCTTGCGGGATCGGCCGGCGCTGAACAGGGGCAGGATATCGAAGGCGGGCATGGTGCCCAGCTCGTCGCAGAACAGCACTACCCGGTTGGGCAGTTTGCCGCCGTTTTCGTCTGCTACAGAGAACAGTTCCCGGCTGAGGGTCTGGATCATCAGGCCCGCCATGAAGTTCTTGCTGGGGTCTTCCTCCGGCAGGACGAGGAAGATGGCGGACTTCTGGGAGGCAAAGGCTTCCGCGTCAATGGCGCTGTCGAAGCACAGCACCTGCTCCAGCTCGGAGTCCAGGAAGGCGTTCAGCCTGGACAGCACCGTGGACATGACCGAGGCCATGGCCTGCTCCGCCGAGTTGAGGGCGGCGCCGGCGAACCACCGGGCCTTGTGAGTGTCGGGCAAAGAGTCCATCAGAACCTGAAAACCGTTCTTGCCTTTGGTCTTGCTGGGCGCCAGCAGATCCTGCACCAGCTTGAACACGCTGACGATGTGCCGGCGCTCCTGGGGAGCCTCCTCTGTGGGCGGAAGATACTCCGCCAGCAGGAGAACGACCGCAGTGAGCAGTCCCTCCGCTGAATCGTAAAAAAATGCGTTCTGCCCGTAGTTGGAAGAGTCTCCTTCCGGGTTTATGATAGTCTTGGCCAGGATTTTAGCGTACTTTTCCGCTTTGGCTCTCGCCGCCAGATTGGACGGCTGTTCCCGGCAGATATCCATGTAGCGGTTGATGAGCGTGAGGAGGTTGTATCCGTCTGACCTGGTAGGGTTGCGCAGGTCGATCACCGCCACTTTGTAGCCGTAGTGCTGTGAGGCCACGGCGCCGTAGTTCCGGGCGAGGTTTTGCGATAGGTAATCCTTTGAAGTCATCTCCAGATTTTCCCCCGCTTAGCACCGTGCGCGATAGTTTCCCATCACACGGCGCCCCATCAATGTTTACCTATTTGCAATTTTACAGTTGCCAGCCAATTCCCTCAGTTTGTTCAGTCGAACCATATTCAACTTGCAGGATTCCAGCTTATTGAGATACTTTCGTATGGTTTCTTCTTCTGTGGCATGAATTAACTGATGTACATCCGGCGTAACGAGGATAAGATTTGCATAATCATCTCCACCGCCTGCCTGTTTTGGCGTAATGTGGTGAACAATAATGTTTCCCACTGCCAGCGGCTCCTTACTGATTGCGCATTTGCCATGCTGCGCAACGAACATAGATATCCGGTTGTCATTCAGTTCTGTACTTGCCCTCTGTAATGGATTTTCCATAAGCTGCCGCAGCGCACGGGGATTTACCGCATTTTGCAGCGCATGGATTTTTGCCCTGCCTGCCTTGGTGTAGTCGCATATATCCTGCGAAAAACACAACGGCGGCTTGGTTTTGACTCCGTTAATAGGGAACAGCGCAAGCTTTGCCACATAGAAGATTTTGCCGTGAAAGTCTCCATAAAATTGCTGAAATGCCTGGCTTTTCAGGCCCGTTTCACTTCGGTATCTTTTTGTCCTGCATAGAAGGCTCTTTCTGACATCAAAGGCAATGCGGTCAAAGTCGGTATACACATAGGTTGCGACCTTGTAATAGTTATGCAGCCCCAGCACGGTGGCATTAAATTGCATAACGTTGGGCGTACTTGGATTTTTGCCTATCCGCCGGATTGCCGTTCGGATGGTATCCTTGCACTTGAGAAACGCCTTTTCTGTCATTTGAGACTTGACCACCCATTTCCCGCTTTTGGGACGCAATTTCAGCTTGAACCCCAGAAAGTCCGACCACCGCTTCTTCAGATTGACGATTTTGGACTTCTCCGGGCTGATTTCCAGGTCCAATCGCTCCATCAGCCATTTCTGTGTTGCGATATAAATGCGCTCCGCCTCGCTCCTTGTTTTGCAAAAGAGCTTGAAGTCATCAGCGTACCGAACAATGAAGACTTTTTTCAAGCCTGTGGCTCTCAATGCCCTGTATCGCTCCGATGGACCCCTATATTGCTTATGAGGCTGAAATGTTTCCCATTGATTGGATATCCACCAATCCAGCTCATTCAGGACGACGTTCGCCAATAACGGGCTGAGGATTCCGCCCTGTGGTACACCTTTTTCTGGTATGCCGGTTCCAGCGATGGGCGCTTTCAGCATTCTGGATAGGACACATAGCAGTTGCCTGTCCTGTATGCCCAGCGTCCAGAGCTGCTTCAACAGTTTTCCGTGATTGACGTTGTCAAAGAATCCCTTGATATCAACATCAACTACAAAATGAAAATCTGATTGATTCGCCAGAAACATTGCTCTCGCAATGGCGTGGTGCGCGCTGCGATTCGGACGAAATCCGTAGCTGTGCTTATAGAATTTTGCTTCACAGATTGGTTCTAGCACCTGTTTGATACATTGCTGGATGATTCGGTCCTCGATTGTGGGTATTCCCAGAGGGCGTAAACGCCCATCCGGTTTTGGTATCTCTACCCTACGGACCGCATGAGGATGGAAATTTTGCAGTCTTTTCCGAACATAGAGAATCAATTCATTCGGGGTTTTTTCTCCCATTTGGACAATGGTGGAATTGTTTGTACCCTTTGTCTTGCTCCCTTTGTTCTTCTTGATAGAGCGGTATGCCAGCATGATATTTTCTTCACTGGTTATGATATCCATCAGTTGTGTGAAGCGTTTTCCCTGTAGACTGTCCTGATAGAGCTGGTCAAAGCATATCTGGGTGTTATAATATTCGTTGTTGCGTATGGACTGTTTTTTCTTTGGTTTCTTGGCCGCCATAAGTCGGCTTGCTCCAATTACTTGAAGATTTTGCCTCTCTTAGTCATACTCGAACCTTATGCAGAATGATTTGTGTCATTTGAACTGTAAAATTGCTTTAATGTAGAACACTGACTGGTGGCTATCCCTCCACGGCTTTATTAGCTCCGCTTCATCGGTACTATGCCACCACATTCCCCGGCATAAGGGCAGGTTATATCCCGCAGGATTTTCCCTGCCGGCGCTTCATAGAAATCAAGTTCTCCACGCTGCCGGCTTTCCACGTTCCGATTGTTCTATCCATATTCAATACCCTTAGGTCTCCTCTATAAGCCTGTCTGCTTGCCGCCGCCTGTAACGGCGCAGGGACTTTCATAAAGGGCGAGTTTTACTCATCCCCACAGACCTCACTCGCTGGTGAGATTCGCCAGTTAGACGAATACACTATTTAGACCCGTACACTCAAGGATACGTCTCATGTGCGTTGTCTCCACACACGATTCTAACCATAGATATTGCTGGACTCCCGGCCTATCACGCACTCGACCACCTCTGGTTCGCTGTTCCTGTACCGCTTTCGCGTCTTTAGGATGCGCTCTCAGCCGACTTCACCGAGCTTATGACAATTCAGTCCTTGATAACCGTCATGCCATTCGGAGGATCAGAGCAGGCGTTTCAGGGTGTTACTCCGTCATTCCACCTGTCGAACAATCAGTTCTTTGAAACCGTTTTTTCAGAAGCTCCTTTCAATCTTCGTTTCTTTCGGCTCCACGCCTGACCTTTTCAGTCAGGAACGTGTCGCACCCCCCTTCGTATCCAAGGCCAGGAAGCTCATCCCGCTGGCACAGGCATATTCGAGATTTGGGTACAAGAAGAATGCCGTCTTACCAACACCGCTGGCGCCGATCATCAGGCAATGAATATCGTCACTGTCGATTAACGCCGTCACCTTACCCTTTTTCCCAGTGGAGCCAAGGATCAGCCCCTGCACTTTCGGCAGTTCCTTTCCCTGCCGCCACTCCGGGACCTTGAACAGCACTCGTGTATATGTCTGCGAGATTTCTTTTGGTGAGGCCCAGCGGGCGGTTCCATGCTGCCCATCGCCAACGACCTTGCTTTTGATGTTCAGCGATCCACCGCCTGATTTGGATGTAGCAAACCAGATCAGTAGGAGCAGCCCGCCGCCAAGGCCAATCAATATCCAGATCTGCGGCGGGAGCGTTGTGTCTTGCAGGACATCAAACACGGAAATCACCTCGCGATCCTCCTGTTTTGAGCGCCGCTGTTGACGGATACGCCTCATCGAACTCGACATACTCGCCCATGATGGAAATCGCTTTGTAGCTGTCACCGCTCTCTAGTACCCGCCGCCACATCTCCTCGGCCTGCTCCATCTGTCCGGCCTGCCGGAGCGTTCGGTTGGTGATGCACAGCAAATTGAAGATGTCCCCGTGCAGGCCAAGAATGGGAGCTGCCGGCTTCTGCGGCGGGAGCTTTTCCGGACATTCGATCTCCATGATCTGCAGGATAAATTCCCGCAATTTTTGCTGGACCCGCCGGGGCAGATCTGCGTGGATGCTCGCCAGCGGTTCCATGGAATCGAATGCAAGCCACCGCTTCAGATTCTGTAGATCCGAGATCGTGACATAGCGGAACGGCTTTCCGGGCGTGGTTCCTATGACCGTATAGTGACTGGCACGGACACCGATCGGTACTCCATATCGCAGAGCGATCTCCGCCTGGGGCGGCGTGAGATAGACGAGCTGCTGCTTGCCGGTGTAGCCGTTTCCCACTTGAAAATCGCTGGTATAGTAGGCAATCAGATTCCGGATCGCCTCCAGCGCT
>OFGA01001944.1_pt1 | contig 13402 bp, 6 predicted proteins | sample 1521471 | NCBI WGS metagenome assembly OFGA01 (sample SAMEA3504086, study PRJEB24116) | mouse gut metagenome | biome: mouse gut; feature: mouse-associated habitat; material: faeces | place: Denmark | collected 2011
TAAATCAATGATAATCTGGCATCTGTTCCGAACTGTTTTTGATGTTTTCTTTTTACGCATAACAGATTTCAGCATTTTAAGTTCATCATCCGTTAATGAGATTTTATACTTTTTAGGTCTTGCCATAAGAATCACCGCCGTTTCTTTTAGTATATCATGAAACGGCTTAACAAACCAGCAGCATTTAACTATTTATCAATGATATAATATACTAGTTAGGGTAGCTGCGAGGATGCCGGAACTGATAAACTAAAGGTTTTGTACTTTTGATCCAGTGAGTGGTTCACCAGAAGTGGATATACAAACAGAGCCAATTGTATTTTTGTCTAGCATGGATGATGTCATATTTCTTTGCAAACATTACTAGAGATTGTCTGTATGTCACGTGCTGTGTTATACCCTTGTTTGTGAAGGATATGGTCTTCCCTTAGTTTTGTGTAACAGATTAACTTTAATTGGTGAGATTCTCTCCTTCTACTTTTTTCGTTTACTGTACAAGATGTTATTGTACTCTTACACTGAAAGCATGAGGAAATTGCTAGTGACTCTGGAATTTGGTCGTGTTTTGTGGTATAGTAAACTACAAATGTGTTTGCTTATTAAGCATGGGTAGGCACTTTTCTCTGATTGATGCTGAAATATCATGGTGTATTTGATTTTGATAATATGAAATCAAATGAAGATTGTGAGGGATTTTTATGGCGGGCAGTAACAATAGTAAAATAATAGATGAGGCACGTCCTCACACTATCATGAAATTCAAATTGGTAGAGGAATACATAAAAGCTTGGGCGCAAAAGTTGATGTTGAATAGTTCCTGCTATGAATTGGTGTTTATTGACTGTATGTGTAATAGCGGTGTTTACACGTATAATGGGGAAACTGTCGAAGGAACACCAGTCCGGGTCGCTAAGGTACTTCTTGACGTTGCTCGCACCTATCCGCAGAAACAGATTCAAATATATTTGAATGATAAATCCCAAGAGAAGGTGGATGAACTTAAAAAGCATCTTCCTGCTAATGAAGGAAAGTTCAATATCATTGTAACTGTCAAAGACCGAGATGAACTTTTAGAAACGATAGGTCCCCAGTTGTATGGTCGTCAGCATCTGCATTATTTTCTATTTTACGATCCATATGATGCGTCTATCAACTGGTCTGTGCTTATCCCGTTTTTGAGAAATTGGGGCGAGGTCATGATTAATCATATGGTTTTGGACACAGCGCGTGCGATTACACAGGTAAAAAGGGAAGCGACAAAGGAAAAATATGCAAACACTTACCTCATAGACTTTGAAAAATTAGTCCCGTTTGGGAGTGATAAGAAAGCCTATGAAACTCGTGTGGAAGAGATCATACAAGGACTAAAAGGACACCGCAGGTATTTCGTGAGTGCATTTCCATTTTATAATACGCATAATTCACAGTTGTACAGTTTGATCCATTGTACCGATCATATCGAAGGCTTCAAGCTATACAAACAGGTGGCGTGGAAAACTTTCGGAGGAAAGTCCTCAACAAAAAACACGCATGGTGATCATTACCAGTTGTCGATTGATTATGCTAATACTGGTTTGTTTGTGCCTGCAACGGACGAGTCCTGTTTTTTTGTGACGGATATTGCAAAATATCTGCAAAAATCATTTTCTGGTCAGACAAATGTACCGCTAGAATCATTGTGGCGGCGTTTGGATCTTCATCCGATTTTTCCGTCTGATGGATTTAGACAGGAAATACGGAGTGAACTGAAAAACATATATGGAGCAAGATTCAGCGCTGTTGTTAATCCTACGGATGGAAAAAAGCATACCGTTGTTTCGTTTCAGAAAGGAACCCCCACATTATGAGTAAGGTAACTGGTTATGTACAAAGGAAAACTATGCTTTACAAAACTGGTGTGGAATATGGCGATTATACGATGAATTTTGTATTGGGCTGTTCTCACGGTTGTCTGTTTCCCTGTTATGCCTTTTTACAGAAAAAACGTTTTGGGCAAATAAAGGACTATGCAGACTGGTGTACTCCTAGGCTTGTATTGAACACACTTGAACTCCTTGATAAAGAAATTCCGAAATTAAAGGAAAAGATTGTGTCTGTGCAGCTATGTTTTACAACTGACCCGTTCATGTATGGATACCAGGATATTGCTGACATGGCAATTGCATCAATTAAAAAGTTAAATGCTGCTGGAATCAAATGCACAGTGCTGACAAAAGGAATCCTTCCTATGTCGTTGGCTGAACTTTCGACCGAAAATGAGTATGGCATAACACTTATCTCATTGGATGAAGAATATCGAAAGAAGATGGAACCAGGCGCGGCCCCCTATGAAGACCGGCTGAAAGCATTGCAGGCGCTGCATGATGCCGGATGCAAGACATGGATAAGCATGGAGCCATATCCGACTCCAAATATGACAGAGCAGGATTTACAGGAGTTGCTGGAGGCTGTGAGTTTTGTTGACCGAATTATTTTTGGAAGAACAAATTACAATAAAACCGCAAGTTCCTATGAGGGACATGAGAACTATTATAACAAATGTGCAGCAGAAGTCATTTCCTTCTGCGAGGAACATGACATTCAGTATTACATAAAGGAAAAGACAATAACAAGAAAATGAGGTGTGCATTATGGCACTTTTACAGGATTTAATTCAGCAGATAGATGACCCGGTACTCCGCGAACGGATTCTGCAGGAAACTGATAAACTAATCAAGCAGAAGAAGTTCGGCCTTGTGTTTGAGGAACATCTGCCGGAATGCACTCCGCTTTATAATATGCCGATTCGAGTTGCTTCCAAGGTTGCGCTGAAAACCGGGTACGTCAGCGACATCTACACGGTTCTATGTATTGATGACGATAATGCAATCTGTGATCGCAGAGAAACGCATGAGCAAAAGACATTCAGGCTTGATGAGATTGTAGTTGTTGCGGAATTTGGTGAGCCAATTTATCCAACGCTTACGCCGATTGATACGGTCGAAAACGCGCTGGACAGCGACCTGTGGCACACGCTGATTGAAGCTGACAATTACCACGCCCTTCAGTTGCTGGAATATCTCTACGCCGGGAAAGTGGACTGCATCTATATTGATCCGCCTTACAACACGGGGGCGAAGGACTGGAAATACAACAATGATTATGTAGACAGCAGCGACCAGTACCGACACAGCAAATGGCTGTCCATGATGGAGAGGCGGCTACGATTGGCGAAAAAGCTGCTGAATCCGAAAGATTCTGTGCTGATTGTTACCATTGATGAAAAGGAATATCTGCATCTTGGATGCTTGTTGGAAGAGATGTTTCCAGAAGCACGAATGCAGATGGTAGATAGTATTATCAATCGAAAGGGTGTTTCTCACCGTGGAATGCGGGCTGGCACTGAGAAAGAAGAGTTAACACAGTTTTCCAGAGTATCAGAATACCTGTTTTTTGTTATGCTGGGGAAAGGGTCAGTAAATAAAAATTCCTGTAATATGCTGGATACCCAAATGATTGATTCACAGGCTGAAAGAAATTCTGAAAATATCCAATGGCTTTCAATGCTTCGACGTGGTGTTGCAGCACAGCGAAAAGATAAACCAAAACATTTTTATCCGATATTTGTAAACCCAAAGGCAAAATCAATTGTTAGTGTTGGGGAGCCGATTCCTTTGGAACAAGACCGCCATACTGTATTTATTCCCGATGGCCTTGTTGCTGTGTGGCCTATGAGAACTAATGGCGATGAAGGCCGCTGGCAGTTAAAAAGAGAATCCTTTGTGAAAGCACTTCAGTTAGGTACGGCCAAATTAGGAAGTTACAATAAGTCTAAGAATCGATGGGCAATCAATTATCTGAATGAAGGAATTTTAAATGAAATTAAAACAGGTGCGATTGTTGTTGTAGGAAAAGATGAAAAAGGTGCATTGATCTTAAAGCGGAAGGACGACAAACTTGTTGAGCCTAAATCTGTATGGAATCAAACTTCCCATAATGCAAGTGAATATGGGTCAACCTTGTTGAACAATATTATTGGAAGACGATTTGATTATCCTAAATCCGTCTATGCAATAGTGGATGTACTGAGAATGTGTACTGGAGGCAACAAGAATGCCCTCATCCTTGATTTCTTTTCTGGCTCTGGTACAACACTCCATGCGGTCAATCTTCTTAACGCCGAAGATAGTGGACATCGCCGCTGTATCATGGTGACAAACAATGAGGTATCAGCAGATGAAGCAAAGGCATTGATGGCACAAGGCTATCAGCCGGGAGATGAAGAATGGGAAAAACTCGGTATTGCGCGATATGTGAACTGGCCGCGCACAGTGTGCAGCATTGAAGGACACGATATAAACGGCAATCCGTTGAAGGGCAATTACATTGGCGGTGACATTCCCATGTCAGACGGTTTCAAGGCCAACGCCGCCTTTTTCAAGCTCAGTTTTCTTGATAAGACATCTGTTGTACTCGGAAAACAGTTTACGGAATTACTGCCTGTCCTCTGGATGAAGGGCGGAGCAATCGGAAGATGCCCGGTTTTGAACACAGAGGAACTGCCGCCTATGTTGCTCATACCAGAAAATAAAATGGCGGTTCTGATTGATGAAACTTACTATTCTGAGTTTGATAATGAGGTTCACAAGTATTCGGAAATTCAAACGGTATTCATTGTGACGGATTCGGAAACGGCCTACCGTGAGATGATCCGCAACTATGACGGGAAGGACTGCTATCAGCTTTACAGGGATTATTTGGACAATTTCCGCATTAACAGGGGGAGATAAACATGAAAGTAGAATTATTTCCATTTCAAAAACGAGCGCTTGCCGACATTCGTTTGAAAACAGCAGAAGCCCTCGGCAGTTACCATAGAACACATGCTCCGCAAGTGGTTTCCTTTACCGCTCCCACGGGTGCAGGAAAAACGATTATTATGGCATCCCTGATTGAAAGCATTTTCTTTGGGGATGAATCCTATGTGGAACAGCAGAACGCCATTGTGATTTGGCTGTCGGACTCGCCGCAACTGAATGAGCAGTCCAAGCAAAAAATTGATGCCAAGGCAGATAAAATCCGTCTTGGACAGTGCGTGACGGTCAGTGAGGATTCCTTCGATATGGAATTCTTCGAGGACGGACATATTTACTTCTTGAACACGCAGAAGCTGTCAAAGACATCTAAACTCACGAAAAATGGAGATGGACGCACATACACAATTTGGCAGACTATCGCTAATACTGCAACGAAAAAGAGCGACCGTCTCTATTTTATTATTGACGAAGCACATCGTGGGATGCAGGGCAAAGAAGCCAGTAAAGCAACGACCATCATGCAAAAATTTTTGAAAGGGAGCGAAGAAGATCACATACCTCCGATGCCAGTGGTAATCGGAATGTCTGCCACCACCCAGCGTTTTAATGCTCTGGTTGAAGGAACCTCATCAACTATACACAAATCCATTGTCACGGCGGATGAGGTGCGGTCGTCTGGCCTGCTGAAAGACCGCATTGTGATTACTTACCCGGAAGAAAGCAGCGTAAACAAGGATATGGCCATCTTGCAAGCCGCTGCGGATGATTGGCAAGAAAAATGGCAGCATTGGACACAGTATTGCCAAGAACAGCACTATGCCTATGTAAACCCTGTTTTTGTTATACAGGTATTGAACGGCAGTAATGGCAAACTTACAGATACAGATTTACAGGACTGCTTGCAGAAAATCGAGGAGCGTACTGGTTTTCGGTTCGATGCCGGACAAATTGTACATACGTTCGGTGAAAAGGAGACAATTACGGTAGGCGGGCTGGATGTGCGCTATGTGGAACCCTCGGATATCTCCGAGGACAGGAATATCCGTGTAGTATTTTTCAAGGAGAATCTTTCCACTGGGTGGGACTGCCCAAGGGCAGAAACTATGATGTCTTTCAAGCACGCCAGCGACGCCACCTACATTGCACAGTTGCTCGGCAGAATGGTCAGAACGCCGATGCAAATGCACATCACAGTAGATGAAGTGTTGAATGATGTCCATCTGTTTTTGCCGTACTTTGATGAGAATACGGTCAAAAATGTTGTAGATGCTTTGCAAAGCGCAGAGGGTGGTGAAATCCCAACAGATGTGTACGGGGAGACTCCCAATCAAAGGCGATACGATACTTTGACGGTCAGACCTGGTAGGAAAAAGCCAAACAACAATATGCCTGGACAGCTCACACTTGATACTACGGATGGCATAACAGAACAAGATGGAGTTACTACAGCAGATTTCCGAAATCACAGTGAAACAGCCGCGGCAAAAACTATTGGTGCGACAAGTTCTCCAGCAGAGAATATGGCTGAAAGTTTTCATCGCGATTCAACAGTTGAACCTTCCGCCAAACAAATCGCTGATGCTGTACTGATAGCTGACAACAGAGTATCGAATCCGGCGACAGAATCTTCCACAGAAGACACGGGTGCAGACAGCGTAAATCAAACAATCCCGGTTGACTTGTTTGACCGCGAAGAGGTCATGAAATTTATCAATGACGCGGGCCTTCTTTCCTACAATGTTAGGGCTGTGAGAATCAACAATTATCTGACCTCTCTATTTAAAATGGCACACCTGCTTACTATGTCTGGTCTGTATCGCATGGCAATCAGAGAAGTACAATCCGAGATTGTGGATATGATTCATGACTATGTAGAAGCCTTGAAAGTCTGTGGAGAATATGATGAACTTGTGTTACAGGTCAAGCAGTTCAAGCTGGCAACACAGATTTTTGATGCGTTCGGGGAAACAGTTGACAACTACTATGTGCATAACCTTTTCACAACCACGGATACAGATGTGGATAGGCAATTTCGCATTGCGGAAAATAAACTTGGCAATGAGGGTATTGGAAATGTCTATGGCAAAAAATATATGGATGAGGATAATCCCGATGGATTCAAGGTAGATGTCATTCTGTTTGTTGCCGATGAAGATAGCATGAATAAGCTGCATACCTATGCTCAGCAGCGCTTCCACCACTTGATCGATAATTACCGCCGCCATATTGCAACGAGCGTTGATGAGAAGGTGCGCAGGCAATATGATGCTATTGTATCTGATGGGGACACAGTAAGCAAGCACAATTTCCGCTTACCTGAAACGATTCAGGTTCCACATGAGGCGGGAGGAAAAGAGTATCGGGATCACTTATTTGTTAGTGATACAACAGGAATTGCTATATTAAAACTGAATACATGGGAAATCGGAACGCTCGAAGAAGAACAGGCCCAAGATGGCTTTGTCTGCTTTATTCGCAATCCCGCTAGAGGGGCATGGTCTCTTTGTATCCCTTATGAAATGGATGGAGAAATGAAACCCACATATCCAGATTTTATCATTGTGCGCAGAGACCCTGTTTCGAAATATGTCATCGACATATTGGAACCTCACCGTCCGGACCTTGATGATAATCTTGGCAAGGCAAAAGGATTCGCTGAATATGCAAGACAGAATCCGGGACTTGGCAGGATTCAGCTAATTCGCCAAATGAAACAGGCATCTGGAACTTATAAATACAAGCGACTGGATATGTCGAAAAGCGCCGTCAGAGATAAAGTTTTCCATGTGCAGACCAGCGAGGAACTTAACCATCTCTTTGACACTGATGGATTCTTTATATAATGAGCGACGAAGTCATTTGTTGTTGCCAGTGGGGCGGTTTAGTACGTTGATTAAAAGATGGCAGGAACGGAAAACCAAGAGGTCAAATTGATCACATGAATATACATGGTTCGATGTGTGTTACTTAGTAAACAATGTTTTTGTTCTCGCAAAATACTTAAACCGGATTTTCAGTGGAATCTCCGAAAGTCCGGTTTAGTTTATCAAGACAGTACTCTAAGTTCTTTTTTCTTGAATTTCATTTTGCGGCTACATACGTACCGTTTCGGAATTTTTTCTGTTTTGGTAGGATTTTTGAACGATAAAGAAATCGGCAGACCGAAAAAACTTAGACTCTTCACCAGCTTTCGGCAAAACCTCTGAGAAGGCATTGATGAGAATGTCTGTTTGTGTTATCCTATTTAAAAATGGAATGATGCACATATTTTTCATGCAGATATATAGAGTGACTACAGTGTTTTGCTGAGGTGGTTTTACTGTATCTGCTTTTTGTTCTTGAGGGAGAGGGAAAAACGAACAATGGAAAAATTAAAACGGAAGAACCCATATGCAGGGGAGGCAGACTGAAAGTGGACGCCGATATCACCAAGAAATACGTTGCAGCTGACACTGAAAGATTCTTTTGTTGGTAAGGTTGAGATGCCTGACGCATAAAGCCTGCCCTGTCTAGTTGTCAGCTGAATAGGAATAACAAAATTTTTTGCAATTCTTTTAATCGTTATCCTACTACATAAGCAAAAGTTTGTGATAGTGCAATACAAAAAGATTGCATCAAAATGTTGGTCTAATAAAAGAGTGTGGTTCAAGTTCTTTGAGTTCACATGAAAGCAGGGCTGTTTGCAAACGATAGAAAATAGTTTTTTGGTCTATCATTTTCGTAAGTGTAGGAAATCGATTTTTGACGGGAAAGCCGTACCGCCCCTGTCTGCCCCGTGGTGGCGTTCAAGGGCAATAGCGGGGAATAGAACGAGGAAAGCCGCCCAAAGGGGCGAGTGGCGGCGGTACGCGCCCCGGAAGAACGTCAGAAAGAAAACGCGCATCCGTCTAAATTCCCACAAGGATAAAACGGCTGTTTTCTGCTTTACGAGAACGGAAAACCGGCAGCAGAAAAAGAGAAACCTACCCCAAAACCAACAGCAAAAGTGCTTGCTGGTTAAACTTCGGCGCTGGTACGCCGAAAAAAGCCCTCAAATCCCCGCAGTGCGGAGATTTTCTGCTGACGCTGATAAATAGGCATTGACGTTGGTAACTGAACTGGCCAGAAGAAAAAAGCAGAAGAAAGCCCTAAAGCATCGGCTTTGCCGCTGACGCTGGCAACGACGCTTGGGGCTGGAAAAACAGGGTTATTGCGAAATCTTCGTAGTGACAAAATAGTGCAAAATATGCTATAATTAGGACTAAGCAGAGGAACGGCGAATATAGCGGTTGGCCATCAAATGGAGAGGAGGTTTCAGACCAAATCGAAAGGAGGTGGCATTTGTGGTAAAGATAGAGTTTAACTTCAAGCTACATAAGCTATCGATTATCATAAAAAAAGACCGCTCCGCTGGTACCGGAACGGCCAAGGCTACTAAAAAGTAGCTAAAAGCAGTCAGGCCAACCGCTTAAAACGGTTGTTTCCTCTGCCCATATTATATTACAGAATTGAAAAGATTGCAAGTCAAACAGGAAGCCTTCGAGCTTCTTTTTTTGCGCAGACAGGAGGAATATATGGAACAGGCAGAATACAGAAAACAGAGATACACAGTCTGGCTAACAAAGGAGGCTGTACGAAAAAGCGATGCGGGAAAGATACAGGAGGAACTGCCGAGCCGCAGTGATTATATAGAAAAGGCAATCCATTTTTATGCTGGATACATGGCGGCAGCGCACAATGTTGATTATTTTGCAATGGCAATACAGGAAAGTATTTCTGGGACAGTGAAAACATCGGAAAATCGATTGGCAAGACTGTTGTTCAAGATTGCCGTGGAGATGGCAAAGCTGGAACAGATGCTGGCGACCATAAATGACATGGACGAAGAAACCCTGCGGCGTCTGCATACCCGCTGTGTGAATGACGTGAAAAAAATCAACGGCATCATCCGCATGGAGGACGCCGTAAAGTTCCAAAGGGGTGAGGAGGAGTGATTGCTAATTTTACGACACCAGTGCTGCTTATGACTTGGGGTGAACCATAGTCAAGTAAGTAGACACAAATTTGCACAAAAATCCAAAGGAGCAGTTTATTGGTTCTGCTCCCGATATAAAATTTCTGCTTCGTTCGGTGTAAGCATTCCGGGCGTCCCATGAGGCCGTCTGGAGTTATAGCATGCTTGTATGCCTGCATGGCTTTTTGTATTTTTGGGAGCAGAATTTTGCCAGGCTTTCGGGGTATGGATACTTTTTGGATTTTCGCGGAAGTAATGGCGTGCGGGGGAAGCGTGGCATTACAAACGCAGAATCCCTCTGTCATGCGAAACTTACGAAAAAGCCATAAAACAAAGAACAGAGCAGTTATTAAAAAGTGTACTTTTTAATAACTGCTCTGTTTTGTTTATTATGACAAGAATAACACAAAATATGCAGCTTTACAATACTTTTATGAAACTTTTTTCATTCGACAAGACCTTGCTAAAAAGTACACTTTTTGACTAAAAACATAAACTGTTTTTGCGGAAATCTGGGAGCAGAAAAAGAAAAACAGTTCGGAAAAACAGAAAATGATGGTGAAACGCTGCGAGAGGGGGTGAGGAAGGTGGTATTCTGCAATCTGCCGGTTCCGGCGAAAGGGAAGGGAAGCCCGAGAGGCGTGACACTCCCCCGAAAAACAATGCGGGCGTGGCGGAGGGATTTCAGCCGTTCGCCCCCATGATACCTGTTTTCAAAATGGTGAAAAAGGACAGGAGGAGTGAATGAATATGAGAAGGAAATTTTTGTCAGTGCTTCTGGCGGCGTCTTTGGTGCTGACATTGGTGCCTGCAACGGCTTTGGCGGAGGCTGCCGAAGGGAATTTTACAGTAGAGGCAGTAGCGGGTACAGATTTAGCAAGTGTTGAGGAAGGTACGGAAAAAATCGAACTCAACATTTCTACTGAAGCACAGGAAAGTTTAGAGAGCCTTTCTGTAAATGTCGCAATCACAGATACAGAGGTTAAAGCAGAAAATCAAAAACTTACTAAGAACAGTGAGGATAATACATTTTCGGGAACAGTCGGATTGGAAATAATCAGCTTGACAGCCGGAAACTATGAAATCGTTGTGTCTGATGCAAACGCAGGCGGCGGTTTGACACAGACCACAGTAGACCTTACCATTGTTGAGAAAGAAGTGTCTGAGAAGTCCCCTTCTGCAACACTTGGTGATGCTACAATAAGTGGCAAAGCCGGCACTGCGCTGGAAAACTCTCCAAAGCTGACGGTTACAGTGGCAGATGCAACGCTTGCAGAAGAAGCCACAAAAACGGCCACGAACTATACTGTTAACCTGAATGGCGTGACAGTTACAGAGGCTGGAGTGGCAGATAGTGTAATTACGCTTACCCTTGGCGGCACACCGGCAACGGCAAGCAGTGATAAAATCGTAGTAACGATTAATGCAGCGGTTATTCAGGACGCGGAAGCGGACCTGACTACAACAGAGAACGCAAGCGCGGTATGGGCGATTGAAGCGGCAGACGTAGAGTCCGAAGACCCGACGGAGGTTCCGACTGCATCGGTTGCTGTGACTGCTCCTGTGACAGGCGCAGCTCCTGCTGGAAAGGACGATATTACAGTCCTTGAGGCAGATGCGGATAAGTATGGAGTGGACAGCATTGCATGGGAACCGGCTGTTACTGATGACAAATTCGCGGCAGAAATTGCTTACAGTGCAACAATTGTACTGACAGTAAAAGACGGGTATGTATTCAAAAGCGATATTGCAAAGACAGATATCACAGTTACTAATTCTGCAAGTGTTACGTCAGCAGATTTATCCAACGATAGCAAAACTCTGACGGTTAAAGCTGAATTTGCGGAAACGGCAAAAGTGAAAACACCGATTGAAACCGCAGCAGTAACACTGACAGCACCTGTTACAGGCGAAACACCTGCTGACGCAAGTGTTGACGAGAAAGCAGATTATCAACTGGACGGGACAGTAACATGGAATCCTGCCGTTTCGAGTACATTTGCGGCAGGGAAAAGCTATAAAGCAACAGTTGTCCTTGTTCCAAAGGATACGGACGCCAATGAATTTACAACAGATACGAAAGTTACTGTTGCAGGTTCAAGTAGCGTTGCGGTAAAGAGTGTTGATGCGGCTACTGGCAAAATGACCGTAGAAATTACATTCCCTGCGACAACAAAGAAACAGGTAACAGCTACCGTTACTGCACCGACAGCCAGCAAGGAAATTAACTATGGTCAGGCTTTGTCCGAAGCCAGCTTGACTGGCGGGTCTGTGAAAGACGCAGAGAACAAGGACATTGCTGGTACATGGGCATGGAAAACGCCTGACGCAAAACCTGACGCAGGAGATAGCCAGGAGTTTGAGGCAGTTTTCGCAGTAACCGATGAAAATATTGAGGTTACAAATGTGGCGGCGCTGACACAGAAGGTTTCCGTAAATGTGAAGCCTGTAGATGTAACAATTGCTACGGTAAATACCCCCAGCTATGTTAACACCAATACGGCGGTTGCGGATTTGGCTGCAAAGGTAAAGGCAACAGGAGTTGATTCCGCAGCAGTAAATGGTACATGGGCATGGTATGCAAACGATACAGAAGATACTGCCATTACAGGCGGAACGGCTACGGAGGTTACGAATCCTTTTGATGGAAAAACTGACAATGCAACAGTTCCCCTGAAGTGCCTGTTTACACCGGAAGGTGAAAACTATAATAAAACAATCGCAACAATTACATTTACTGTAACGACAAAAACAATTCGTACAGTGGCGTTTACTCCTGATTCTGCGACCGTAACATATGGCGATGCGGCGCCGGAGCTTACGCTTAAATTTACACCTGATGGTTCTGATGAGGGCGCGACAGTGGCGTATGCAAGTGGTACAGCAGCTACTGCAACGGTTGACCCAAGTACTGGCGCAATTACGATTGTAGGCGGCGGCACAACGGAAATTACGGCGACAGTGTCTGCAAACGGCGACTATACAGATTGTTCGGCTAAGTTTACACTGACTGTTGACCCTGCGCAGCTTGCAGTTACGACAAAAGCGGAACCCGCAACAATTAAGCAGGGCCAGACTGCTCAGTTCTCGTACGAGATTAACGAGGAAGGGCTGAAGGGCGAAGATACGTTAGCGGATCATGTAAACAATGGCAGCGTAACTTATGAATTGTGGCAAAATGATGCAAAAGTAGCTGACGCGTCAGCAGTCAGCACACTTGAGCCCGGCACATATGAAGTTCGTACTGCTGGCCTTTCAGCAAAAACAAGCAGCTATGAATTGGCATACACATACGGTACACTGACGGTTACGGCAGACGGCGAAGTAGATCCGCCGGGGCCGACGTTTGCCGAGCCTGCGTTTATCCCGAACGGTGGTTCTTTCAGCAGCTTCCCTGTAAAAGTAACCATTACAGCGGCGGATGGTGCGAAAATCCTTTACAGCGCGGATGGAACATCTTTCGATGGTATGAGGGATGAAGATGCGGCAGACAGCCCTTTGGAAATTACGCTGGATGGACCGGCTACAGTAAAAGCGATAGCTGTAAAAGATGGTGTACGCAGCGCAGTTGCAACGGCTACTTTTAGTAAAAAATCCACTGGTGGCGGTTCTT
>OFGA01001945.1_pt1 | contig 13400 bp, 15 predicted proteins | sample 1521471 | NCBI WGS metagenome assembly OFGA01 (sample SAMEA3504086, study PRJEB24116) | mouse gut metagenome | biome: mouse gut; feature: mouse-associated habitat; material: faeces | place: Denmark | collected 2011
TTACGTTCCCTTCGGGAAAAAGAACTACATGGACAGCAGCTATAAGCCCCTCAATGAGGAAGCTGACCTCAAGTAATGTGTTCCATTTAGGGAAACGCTGATGAAAGCGTTTCCCGCGCCGCAAATGCTGGATTTATAAGTGAGAAAAGAGTTCCTGATACGAATTTTGGAGATAATTTTTATGTTTTTTCAGTAATATTAATCTTGTTGATTGCCATTGTATGTAAGACAGCATAAAACAGAATATATACCATGATAAGCCGAGGATGAGTTCCTTTTTATTTTTAGACAAATGTTCTATTTCATCAGATTTCTGTTGTCCTGCTTCGGCCATATCGTCCCACTCCATTTCATCTACACAGGATGGCAAATCCTCGTATCTTTTTTCGTGAAGAATATGAAGAATGTCTTTTACTGTTTGAATAGCTATTTCTTTATCCTGCTCTGTCATCAAAATACCTCCTCCAATAATTATCCTAAAAAATTTTGATTTGTTGATGTCTCCATTATACTGCAATCACTTTCCAGAGGGAATAGTTAAAAAAATTCATTTAACCGTGATAAATATTATTCATTTGATATAATTGCCACGCCCATAGCATACGGTCCGTTTGCGGCTGTCCATCCCCTCACTGCCGTTCAGCAAATTCCCTGTGCGTGATGCAGTCTAAAAGTGAACAAAATAAATGCTGACAGCTTATGAAATGGGTGGGCATTATGGCCCGTATTTATCAATAACTGCAATGCGCTATATCATTAGCAAGGCATGAAATTGTTTATCCAGGCAATCGCAAGTCCTAATCATTTTATCTCCACTGTTCAAAGCTGCTTTTTATTGAAAAGCTGAATTGCAATCAGTAATCCCAAGAGGGATAAAAGGACGGAAATGAATGCGGGTATTATAAATTCTGCCGGAATGGCTTCGCCGGAAATCAAATCTGCATTTTTTGAGGTTAATATAAATGGATTGAATTCAGCAATCGGCTCAATCATTCCAAGCAAAGATATAAAGGCAGCAATGCCGCCTGTAAAGAGTATGCTTGTGAAAGTCTGCTTGAATATCACGCACCCTGTCATCAGAATACTTAAATACAGAAAGCCGGTTATCCAAAGCGAAACTGCGGCTAAAGCAACATTGGAAAGGCTGGTATCATTCCATAAAAAGATTGTATAGCCATATGTCGCTGCATATCCAATCCAATAACTGATTGTCATTAGTACGGCAGCTGCCGTATATTTTGCAAGAATAACAGCTTTACGGGATAGCCCCTTTGTAACCATTAAAATTAAGGTTCCTTTGGAATACTCATTTGACATACAGCTTCCAAACAAAATGATAAATGCGCTGAAACCAACGCCGGAAATATTCTTGTAAAATTGTTTCCATGCGTCCAAAGCGGCTGGTTCAGAAGTCATTTCCATATCTGCGGCTAAAGCGGATAAAATCTCCGGCGTAAATTTTGCAAGAAACGCGCTCATAATACCAAAAATCAAAAAGACCGCGAACAGGATAAGAAAACGATAATTCTTCACATTTTCCGTAAATTCTTTTTTCACAAATGCAATATATCCACTCATTTTACGACCTCCAAAAACAGACTTTCAAGAGAAGGCTCCATAAGATTTATTCTTATGGGGCAAATCCCAGTTTCCGCAAGTACGCGAAACAGGGATTTTTGCATACTTACCATATCGCGGCTATGTAAAATAAGTTCCCTGTTATTTTCTTCAGAATAAAGTAACAATGGCTCTATGGATTTTTGTTTCTTGAAAAGCTGTAAATCTTTATCTGTCGAAAATTCTAAAAGCAAGCTGTCGTGTCCATGCAAAGCTTTAATCTCTGCAAGTGTTCCAGTGACCGCAATTTTTCCCTCGTTCAAAAAAGCGGCATGGTCGCAAATACGCTCTACATCAGAAAGAATGTGAGTGGAAAATAGCACCGTTGCCGTTCCGCTGATTTTATAGAGAATATCCAAAATCTCTTTTCTTCCTGCGGGGTCAAGCGCACTTGTCGGTTCGTCACAAATCAGTAATTTCGGCTGTGTAAGTAAGGCTTGCGCAATTCCCAGCCGTTGCTTCATACCGCGAGAAAAACCGCCGATTTGTTTTGCTGCACCGTTTAAGCCGACAAGGGAGAGAAGTTCTTCACTTCTTTTTGATATTTCGGCCTTTGACAGGGCAATGACTTCTCCGCATAGCTTTAGATATTGTATGGGTGTCATGTAGTTATAAAATTCTGGAACGTCCGGCAAATATCCGATATATTGATTTGTCCTTGTCTGCCCAAAGGAAACAGGCTCATTGCAGACGTGGATTTCTCCATTATCGGGCTGCAATAATCCCAATACCATTTTCATGGCCGTTGTTTTTCCGGCTCCATTTTTCCCTATAAAGCCAAAAACACTTCCCTCTGGTACAGACAGATTGAGATTGTCAATGATTTTATGCTTTCCAAAACTTTTAGATAAGTTTTGTATTGTGAGGACGTTCATTCGTTCTCCCCCTTTCCAAAGACAAAATAAATGATTGGCCCAAATAGCAATAAAACTACGGCAATTACAAGCCACATAATTTTGTTGCCAAAACGATAATATGGGTGCCGCAGGATATGAACTGCCGCTGCTGCTGCAAGTGCAATATCCAGAATCAGAACGGGGATAAGCAAGGGCAGTATTCCAAATAGACTATTCATGTGTTTACCTCCTGTGTTATTTCTAAGAAAAATGCTGCCGGTACGCCAAGCAGCGTAACTAAAGAGAGGATAATCATAATGCTCTCTTGCTTTTTGCTCATAGAAAAACTCCTTTCGGTTATTGTCTTTGAGTATAGTGCGGCGCATATATTCTCATATAGATAATATTATCGCATTGATAATAAAAAGTCAAGAAAAATCCGCTCTCTTTTTTTGTGGGAGCGGTAAAGCATTCATTTTGAATTTTGGGGCGGGGATACAATTAACCCAAGCGTCCGTAATTTCCGGCCTGCTTTTGGCTCGTTTTTTTCCGCAGCATGGATTATGCTTGAAATACTTTTCATAAGTTCAGTCAATTCTTCATCTGATAGATAAATGTGTGAAAGAGAGAAACCCGACATATCCTTTTTAAGGCTGATGTTCGGAGATTTGCAATATTCCTGGAACTGTTTTGCAAATCCAAGAAAATATTGTGTAAATACTTGCATATAGAGAGTGCCGGAATTTTCAGCTAATATTGATTCAAAATCTTCATTAAGATTAAAGGCAGGCGCATACGTTTTTTCTACTGTGCCGCGTATTTGTGTTTCGTCAACCACTTTCAAAATACCATCATTCAGCATCTTTTTCAAATTGCGATATAAGGTAGCTTGTGGAATATCGCCAAAAGTATCTGATAAATGCTTTGCAGTTGCCTGTCCCTGCGAATATATTTCAAGTAACAATTTGCATTTTGCCGGGTTTGTAATGCACTCCATAATTTTATCTGTCATGTTTCTTCCTCCTGATCTGAGAATATGAAAATATTATCACTTTGATAGTAAAAAGTCAATCGGCGGTTTCCCGTTTGCTTTCAAAGCAGATGTTAAAATGCTTTTTTCTTTCATTGAGTATAAGAATTATCAAGAATTTAAATACACTTTCCATAATAATTGTACACATAAATTTCTTATTTATGATAAATTATCATCATAATAATTTAATGGTGCAGGAGGGCATCTATGAGAGCGATTCATTTAAAAACAGAATATATGAAAAACCCAATCGGAATTGATATTGAAAGACCGTTGTTGTCCTGGAATTGCTGTGGCGGAAAGAAACAGACAGCGTTTGAGATTCGGGCGGTATCAGATGGACACGTATTCTGGGAAAGCGGGAAAGTAAAAACAGACAGAATGAATGAGGTTTTTGGTGTGCCTGTGGGCGTCCCTTGCCTCTGACAGGGAAGCAAATTCCCCTGCAGCAATCATCTGGACAGCCTGGTTACCGATGGCCGTCCCTTCCACCGGGCCTGCATAGAACGGTGATGCATACAGTGGAAAAATCTGCGGAAATTCTTGTAAAGATGCTGTCCATGCGTCCGGATAAGCTGCAGACGATCAGTCCTCAGAATTTCAGGGATCTTGCGAAAGATTTTAAAGTGACGCTGCCGGATCAATTCTTATATGAAAAATAATATTACATAAAATGAAGGAGGAAAAGAATTATGGTTAACCGTTTTGTACTAAATGGAATATCTTATCATGGGAAGGGGCAATCCAGGAAATCCCGGGAATCATTAAATGCTGCCAGTCGTTATGGAGTACAACCAGGAAGCAACTGGGGAGAAATATAAACAAATTGCAGAAGCCATGGGTGTTGACACGGCAGGCATGAATCAGGCAGCATACCGGAAAGCAGCGGTTGACGCAGTGAGGAAGCTGTCAGCGGACGCAGGGATTCCTGCAAAGCTGGAAGCATTAAAGGAAGAAGACCTGGACTTTCTGGCTGAATCTGCCTATGCGGACGCATGCCGTCCGGGAAATCCGAGAGAGACTTCTGTGGAAGACTTAAAAGAACTGTTCCGCAAATTAATGTAAAAGAGTGTCCCGGCGGCATTGGGCACCTGAAGCGGGTAATGCCCGGTTTCTTTCAGGGAGGATATGTTTCATCTGGCGTTTCGTGTCTGAAAAGGCAGTTATATGGCATACGGCATTTTTTAGGGGCTGTCGCATTAAGAAAATTGATACAAGATATAGTTGGTTTGAATCATTCTTTTGTACTATATCTTGTATATGTTTTGCTTAGTGCGACAGCTTCTTTTTCTGTTGATGGGAAAGGGCGGCACTGCCGAAAAACTGCATGGAATAGGCGGTGCAGGGAACACGGCCTGCCTGTGCAGAAGGAAGGCCGGTAAATGTTATACAGCAATGTATGAAAATGGAATAACAGGAGATACATCAGAAATGAATCAGAAAGGCACGGATCTGGGGCTGACAATACGGACGCTGCGTGAGGGAAAGGGGATGACAGGATTTGCATAAGGCGTATGAGTTTGGCAGGAGTATTTATAAGGATTGATTCCGATGTAGAAAACCGCATCTTTTAAAAGATACGTTTCTTTGTGTTTCTGAATATATGTTATGGTCTCTGGAAAGGACAGGGGACTCTGCGGTCCGTAGGTTGCACAGATGGGGAGCGGGCGGTAAAATGTGTTTATATTCGGAAAGAGAGGTACTTGAAGATGAGTTATGTAACAGGAAGGACAATAAAGGAATTAAGGGAAAAAAGGAAGATTACACAGAAGGAACTTTCAGAAAAAATCGGCGTGAGTGATAAGACAGTGTCAAAATGGGAGACAGGAAAAGGGCTTCCGGATATCGGCATCATTGAGGAACTGGCCAGAGCGCTGGGTGTCTCAATCGCAGAACTGCTGACAGGAAATATCAGGGAAAACGGGAACCACTCGGCGAATATGCGGAAGATGTGTTTTTACGTCTGCCCGGTCTGCGGGAATATCATTACGTCCGTGGGGCATGGTGCTTTTTCATGCTGCGGGATAACCCTGACAGAAGCGGAAGCTGAAAAAGACGGGGACGGACATGGCATCTGCGTAGAGACAGTGGATCACGAGCATTCCGTGACGGTCAGCCATCCCATGGAGAAAGGGCACTATATTTCTTTTATCGCTTATGTCACATCGGATGCACTGGACCTGGTGAAGCTGTACCCGGAGCAGGGGATATCCGTGCGGTTCAGGAAGAAGGGGCATGGGATTATCTATGCGTATTGCAACAGGCATGGAATGTTTAAGACGATGATATAAATCTTAAGCCTGAAAGAATTTTGGAACGGATTTTTTGGGAGTCTGGTGGATTCTATGGCATACTGCAGGAAACAGGCGGGGATAGTGTCCTGGCGAAAGTCAGGGAACGGGAATAAAGGAGGGATGGACGGTGTGGACATGTCCAAAATGCGGGCGTACTTTTAAGAGACAGGAACAGGAGCATTATTGCGGGAAAGCGCCGGAGACGGTTGAGGAATATATCGCGGCACAGCCGGAAGAAGTACGGCAGTATCTGAAAGAAGTAAGGGACGCGCTGCGTGCGGCGCTGCCGGAGACGGAGGCTGTCTGGGAAGCATAGGTTTCCCTGTACTGTTTGGGAGTTAAATACCCCCGGTGAATATGCAGGCAGTTCCTCGTTGAAAAATTTTATGTATACAGCCATTTCTTCTTTGATATTTTCATCTTGCAGCAGAAACAAACCCGCTTTTGCTCAATCATTTGCTTCTGACGGGCAAGCTGCACACCTATCTTGCTGACCTCAACGAGCAGGCACAGAGTCGTTATTGGTGTCTCGTTCCCCAGATGGCGGAGAATGAGGGCGTGACCGAGGATTTGAAGCGTCAGTCACAGTGGGAGTGGGTCAAGGTCATGAACAGCATAGTAAATCGCGCCGGGGAAATTACTTTGTTCCTGTCCATAATTGATAATCTGCCTTTCCTGTGCTACAATGTAAGTAAAATAGCAGGAGGAATGGTATGCCCAAAATTATGATAATCGAGGATGACCCAGCCATTCGGGAAGAATTGGCGCTGCTCCTGGAAATCGAGGGATATACAACTTTGGTAATTAAGAGGTTTACAGATATACCTGCGCAAGCAGCGCAGGAACACCCAAACCTTATCCTTTTGGATATTGGACTTCCGGGTAAAGATGGTTTCTCTCTGTGCGCCGCATTGCGGAAGGCTGTTCCTGCGCCAGTAATTTTTGTTACCAGCCGGGATGCCGGTGCGGACGAGGTACGGGCGCTGAGCCTGGGCGGGGACGACTACATCACCAAGCCATACAGTGTTCCCGTTCTGCTGGCCCGGATCAAGGCGGTTCTGCGCCGGAGCGGCGGCGGACCGGAACAGGCTGATTTACTGGAGGCCGGTGAACTGCGATTAAGCCTGACAAAAGGGGTTGTGTCGTCCAGCGGAAAAGCCGTAGAACTCAGCCGGAATGAACTGCAAATTTTGGCTTGCCTGATGGTTCATACCGGGCAGATTGTTTCTCGGGCCGATCTGATTGACGCCCTGTGGGACAACCAGATTTACATTGATGACAACACCCTCAGCGTGAATATGACCCGGCTGCGGGGAAAGCTGGCAGAGATCGGTCTGCCAGACGCCATCAAGACCCGGCGCGGAATGGGGTATCAACTATGACCCTGCGGGAATTTTTGTCGAATCGACTGAAGCGTATCGCACTTCAGGTGATTGGCGTCGGACTGGCAACGCTGTTCCTTTTCGCCACGGGAACACAGCCAGGAGTTCTGGTGATTTTGCTGATTGTGTTTCTGCTGGTTTTCCTGACGGTGAATATGTTTGATTTCTTTCAGCAGCGCGCCCGTCTCCTGGAATTGAAATCTATTCTGGATGGTCTGGACCGTAAATACCTGTTTACGGAGTGCGTTCCGCAGCCAAAAGGGCTTTTTGAACGGCGGCTCTTTGACCTGACCCGCCTGGCTGGCCGCGATATGACTGGTGCGGTATCTGACGCCCAGGCATCCCAAAGGGAGTACCGGGAGTATGTGGAACGCTGGGTGCATGAGATCAAAGCCCCCATCACCGCCGCCCGGCTTATTTGCCGGGATTTGGAGGGGGACACCCGCCGGAAGCTCACAGCGGAACTCAGTCAAATCGAAGCTCATGTAGAGCGGGCATTGTTCTACGCCCGTGCGGAGAACCCGGAGCAAGACTGCCTGTTCCGGCAGATAGAGCTTGAAAAAATCGCAGCTCAGGCGATTGAGAACCACCGTTCCCTATTGATCCAAAACGGTATTCGGGTAGAGATGGAAAATATGAACTGCGCTGTCTATACCGATGAAAAATGGGCGGTCTTTATTCTGGGCCAGCTGCTCCAAAACGCTGCCCGCTATCGGGGACCGGAACCGGTCATCACCCTTTCAGCCAGGCCTCTTGGGAGACAGACCCAGCTTATTGTTCACGACAACGGCATCGGTATCCCGGCGCATGAACTTTCCCGTGTGTTTGAGCGTGGCTTTACCGGCAGCAATGGACGGATTCGAGGCGGCTCTACCGGCATAGGTCTGTATCTGTGCAGGAAGCTGGCGGTTTTCCTGGAATTGGAACTGCGCATGGATTCACAGGAGGGGGCTGGAACTACAGTAACGCTGACTTTTCCCGCAAAGGAAAACCTTACAAAATTGTAAGGTAAATCAATATGATTTCGATACAACGGCCCTCGCTTTTGGTGTACTATAGAGCCATAAGCAAAGGAGGCAAATTGCCATGTTACAAGTACAAAATATCGAAAAATATTATGGGAGCAAAAACAACGTCACTAAGGCGCTGGACCGGGTGAGCTTTGACGTGGAGGCTGGGGAGTTCCTGGCCATCATGGGGGCATCCGGTTCAGGCAAGACCACCCTGCTCAACTGCATCTCCACCATCGATACCATCAGCGCCGGGAAAATCCTCCTGGACGGAGTGAGCGTGGCCGACCTGTCGGAACGTGAGCTGGCCAGGTTCCGCCGGGAGCGGCTGGGTTTTGTCTTCCAGGACTTCAACCTGCTGGACACCCTCACCATCGAGGAAAACATCGGCCTGGCTCTCTCCCTGAATCACCAGGACCCTGGAACGGTCCAGAGCCGGGTCCGGGATATCGCCCAGAAGCTGGGCATCACCGACATCCTGCCCAAGTTTCCCTATCAAGTGTCCGGGGGACAGAAACAGCGCACCGCTGTCGCCCGGGCTATGGTGGCGGGACAGTCTTTGCTGTTGGCAGATGAACCGACTGGGGCGTTAGATTCCAAAGCCTCCAAGAACCTGCTGGAGATCATGACCACCATGAACCGGGATATGGGGGCCACCATCCTCATGGTCACTCACGATGCCTACAGCGCCAGCTATGCCAAACGGGTGCTGTTCCTGAAGGACGGACGGGTGTTCAACGAGCTGCTCCGGGGAGAACGGGGACGGCCCGTGTTTTACCACGAGATTCTGGATGTTCTGGCCGCGCTGGGGGGTGATGTCAGTGACGTTATCTGAGCTCTCCCTGCGCAACGCCAAGCGGCAGGCCCGGGACTATCTGGTCTACTTTGTCACAGTGGTCATGGCCGCGGCCCTGCTGTATTCGTTTAACGGGCTGGTATTCTCTCAGGAGATCATCACCTTATCCAAGGGTATCTCTGTACTTCCCCTGATGATCGTGCTGGCCAGCGTGGTGGTGGTGTGCGTCTTTGGCTGGCTGGTGGCCTACGCCACCAGATTCATGCTTCTGCGCCGGGGCCGGGAGCTGGGGCTCTATCTGCTCATTGGCTTGGAAAACCGGCAATTGGCCCGGCTGTTCTTTCTGGAAAATCTGGCTGTGGGCGGCTGTGCCCTGGTGCTGGGGACCGCCCTGGGCGGGCTGCTCTATCAGGCCTTCCGCGCCATTGTGCTGGCGCTGTTCGGCCAGCCCTACGCCTTTTCGTTTGGCTTTTCCCTCCCCGCCTTGGGGCTGACGGTCCTCTATTTTGCCTTGATCTATCTCTTTGCCCTTCGCCGCAGCCGCAAATATATCCGCAGGGCGAATATCCACGACCTGATCTATGTTGACCGTGCCAACGAGGGCATGGTCATTCAAACGGGAAATGTGCGCCGCTGGATGTTCTCTTTCTCCATTGTGCTGGGTGTGGCCGGAACCTGTCTGCTGATGGCGGGAGGCGCCATTTTGGGCGTCACCGGGGCGGGATGCGTCATTGCGTTCCTGTTCGGATTTTTCCTCAGCTTCGCCTCCGGTGTACCCGCCTTCTTCGACCGGCGGCCCGCCCGGAAGTACCGGGGACAAAGCCTGCTGGTGTTTCGTACCCTGACAGCCAAGCTGGCCACCATGGGTGTGCTGATGGCCACCATCTCCATGATTTTTACGGCCACCCTGATCTCCGAGGGGGCCGGGTTGGTTTTCCGGGGGCTTTTCGCGGGCCGTGCGGCGGAAAGCGCCTGCTTCGACCTGTATATCGGCGCTGCCGGCGACGGACCGGTCAGCCGGGATTATTTCGATTTCATCCAGGACAATATTTCCGTAGAACGGGAGCTGCACTACTGCGTCTACCAAGCGGAGGACAGCCGGGTCATGGACTATGTGGAGCGCATGGGAGAGGACTATCACCGCTACTTTGACCGGGACCCGGTGCTGCGGTACAGCGACTACGCCGCGCTCCGCGCCATTGCCGGATACCCGCCGGTGGAATTGAAGCCGGGGGAGTATCTCATCCACTGCAGGGCCTACCTGGAAAAGCACTTGACCGGCTACACCCAGCCCATCTCCCTGGGAGGCGCCAGCCTGATTCCCGGCGGGGTCCATGCGGAACACCTGCTGCAAAATTACGACACGGGCAACGGGGCGCGGTATATCCTCGTGGTGCCGGACGAGGCGGCGGAGGGCCTTCCGGTGTTTCACCACGCCTATGCGGCCAAGACTGCCCAGCCGGTGGCAGAGTCCCAATTTGACCTTCTGTGTGACATCAATTACAGGCTGGGAGAGCAGAATCTTCTGGAGCCAAGCTATGATGAGATTCACACCAGAGCCTCGGAAAAGGCGGAAGAGGCGGCCCAGACGGTCCTGGTCGTCTTTCCCCTCTTCTATCTGGCCCTGGCCTTGACCATGACCGCCGCCACGATTCTCACCATCCAGCAGCTCAGCGAAACAGAGCGGTACAAGCGGCAGTTCCAGCTCCTGCAAAAGCTGGGTATGGCCCGGCGCGAGATGGCAAAGGCCCTGGGGCACCAATTTGCCATTTACTATGCTTTGCCTGCTGTGCCGCCTGTGCTGATTGGCGTTCCCTTTATCCTCCACTTGGCACACGCTCCCGAGCCGGGGGTGATGGTGGGAATGAGCAGTCCTTTGGCCATTGTGACGATCTCGCTGGGGCTTTTCTTCCTGATCTATGCCATCTACATTCTGCTGGCCTATACCAGCTTGAGGCGGAACGTGCTGCCGCAGTAGGAGCAGGGAGGAGCGGCCGCCTGTTCCCCGCCGGGCTGTTTGACCCACAGCTTGACCCGAAGCAGAAAATTTCCCTTCGGAATTATTGGAGCGGACAGCACGAAATGCTGTTTATATCCTGAGAAAACAACATCAAATGAACCGGAAAGCGCTTACCGTGAACCCTCAGACAAGCTGCGGGCTTATAATAACGATTTTCCAGCCTATTTGGTTCTGTTCTCTCAGTGTTTAAATGCCCTTTGACACGGTCTGCTTCCACTGTCTCCACATAGAAATTTCCCGTTCTGGGTCAGTTTATGGGGCAATGCCGCAAACCGGCCGCATCACCCCTCAAGCCACAATCCGTCCGTCCTCAATCCGCACAATGCGGTCTGCCATCTGCGCAATTTCCTCGTTGTGCGTAATCATAACCATCGTCTGATCAAACCGCTCCCCGGTCACCTTTAACAGCTCCAAAACCTCCTGGCTCGTTACAGAATCCAGGTTGCCGGTCGGTTCGTCCGCCAGCACAATCACAGGCTTTGACGCTAACGCCCTTGCAATGGCAACCCTCTGCTGCTGCCCGCCGGAAAGCTGCGAAGGAAGCGCATACCGTTTGCCGGAAATCCCAAGCGTTTCCATAACGTGGCCGACAAACTGTTTGTCGACTTGATTGCCGTCGAGTTCAATCGGCAGGACAATATTTTCGTATACATTTAAAACCGGAACAAGATTATAGCTTTGAAAGATAAAGCCAATTTTCCTGCGCCGGAAAATCGTAAGGGCTTCGTCTTTTAAAGTAAAAATATCTTTGCCGTCCACGGTTACCGTACCCGAGGTCGGACGGTCTAAGCCGCCGAGCATATTTAATAATGTAGATTTTCCGCTGCCGGATGTACCGATAATAGAGACAAACTCGCCTTTTTGCACGCTAAAATCAATCCCGTCCAGCGCCTTGACGCAGGTTTCTCCTTTTCCGTAGTATTTTTTTAAATTTTCTGTTTTTAAAATTTCCATAAGATCCTCCTTTCCTGTATAAATAACTTCTCGGAATCTTCAGCCCTGATTTTATAAGGCTTTCCGACCCCTATCTCAAAAAAATCACCCACTTTTTTGCTAAAAACACTTGACAAATCGCTCAAAATTTGCGGCGAAGCCGATTGATTATATTTTATTTCAATCGACTGGAGGCGATTTCTTTGTTACCTTGTAATCCTGGCGGCCATGCCGCCTATCAGGATACTTTCGTATCCGATTTCCTGAAATTTTATCCGGATCCTTTCGTACTTCCTAAAAACACCTGGCATTATATCGTGCAGTTCTGGTATCTTGATCTTTCCCAGACGGATTCCATTATGCAGGAGTGTTACTCTGTTTTTGGTCCTGAACCCAGGCTCCCTTCCTGTATGCTGCGCTCTTATCTCCTTGCTTTAAAACTGAAAGTGACTTCTATCACACTCTGGTGCCGTATGCTCAGGGAAACTCCCCTTTATGCCATCCTCAGCGGTTTCCCTTTCGGGGATACTCCCGGTGTCGGGACTTTTTATGATTTCTTTTCCCGCATCTGGCAGGATGACTCCGGCAATCTTTCCCCGAAAGACCGTTTCCCTAAAATGAAACCACCTAAGGGGAAAAAGAAAGGCGATAAAACTCCCTGCGATTCTTCCAGCACTGCGTCCAAACTCCTCCCTCTGCTGGAGCATTGGAAGTTTAAACCAGAGAACCCTTTTTTTCTCATCTTTCGCCTTTATCATCAGCAGTTCCTGTCTGTTTCCTGCTCGAAAGGGCTCATAGACACGGAACATCTGGCTCTTGCCGGTGACGGTACCCCTGTCCGGACTGCTGCGCAGCAGCGAAAAAAACGGATCTGCGATTGTAAGAAAAAAGGCTGTTCTTCCTGCAATTGCAAACGCCTTTATTCTCAGCCGGACTGCAACTGGGGATGGGACTCCCATCGGGAATGCTATTTCTTCGGTTACCACCTCTACATGTATGTGGCTTCCGATTCCTACAGCGATCTCCCTGTATTCCCACTTTTGGAGAGGGCTTCCCGACATGATATGCTTTCTTTTCTGCATTCCTTTTTCACTATGAAAGCATATCTTCCGGAATTTCACATTGAAAAACTCCTTCTGGATTCTGCCCACGACGCTTATGCTGTCTATGAATACTGCAGACGGGAAAACATCACGCCCTTTATCGACCTCAATCCCGGACATACCGGACATTTTACCTATAAGGACGATTTTACCATTGATGAAGACGGCGTTCCAATCTGTAAGCTGGGCTTACGTATGCATAAAGATGGATATGAGGCTGCCAAGCACCGGGCAAAATACCGATGTCCTAAAGCGAACCGAAAACATGGCTGCTTCTGTGAACAACCCTGTTCACCGGCAAAATACGGCAGAACCGTACATATCTTTACCGATGACAATCCAAGGTTATTTAACATACCGCCAAGGGACTCTAAAG
>OFGA01001949.1_pt1 | contig 13384 bp, 8 predicted proteins | sample 1521471 | NCBI WGS metagenome assembly OFGA01 (sample SAMEA3504086, study PRJEB24116) | mouse gut metagenome | biome: mouse gut; feature: mouse-associated habitat; material: faeces | place: Denmark | collected 2011
GCTGCGGAAAGCCGCATCAGAGATACAGACATGGCAGAGGAAATGATGGCTTACACGAAGAACAACATTCTGGTTCAGGCTGCTCAGGCTATGCTTGCACAGGCTAACCAGGTTCCTCAGGGTATCCTCCAGCTTCTCCAGTAATTTTACAAAAAAGAATTTCAGATTCTTTGAGTCCATTTGGGCAGACCTTCGGTTCTGCCCTTTTTTTGGTGAAAAATTGTATGTTGTTGGAAAATATGGTATAATTTCAGACAGAAACAGCGGCACCGGACAGTAAGGGCGAAAGCAGAGGGAGGAAAACAGGTGATTACGGGAGCTATCAGGAGCAAGATTGACAAAATTTGGACGGATATCTGGGCAGGAGGGATTACAAACCCGCTGACGGTTATCGAACAGCTGACATATCTGATGTTTATTCGTTCTTTGGATGAAAAGGAACTGGAAAATGAGGAATTTGCGAACATGGGCGGTACGATGGGGAAAAGGATATTCCCGGAGTCTGCCGCGGGGCAGTCCATGCGTTGGAGCAAATTCAAAAACAGGGATTCCCGGGAAATTTATGATATCATGGAAAAGAGGGTATTTCCGGCGGTGAAAGGAATGAAATACGGCAGGCTTCCGGATTTTGACGAAAAGGGAGAATTGATAGAGATACCGGACGAGCCCGGGCGGGAAGGGGAAGAAAATACCGCCTTTGCGCGCTATATGGAGGACGCTTCTTTTTTGATTCCTACGGCGCAGGTTTTGCAGAAAATCATTACAGGGCTGGAAGATTTGTACACGCATGATATTGCGGGGCTGGATATGCAGGGGGATTTATACGAGTATATGCTGGGGAAACTGTCAACTGCCGGACAAAACGGGCAGTTCCGCACGCCGAAGCATATCCGGGAGATGATGGTCGAGCTGCTCGCGCCTGCGCCGGAGGATACTATTTGCGACCCTGCCTGCGGTACGGCTGGTTTTCTGGTTTCTTCCGCGGAATATATCCGCCGGCAGTATGAAAACGAGATGACGGCGGAACAGTGGGAGCATTTCGCGGGGGAGATGTTCACAGGGTTTGACACAGACCGCACGATGCTGCGGATTTCTGCCATGAATTTGATGCTCCATTCGATTGAACGGCCGGAGATTGATTATAAGGACAGCGTTTCCAAACAGAACCAGATTAGTGGGAAATATTCGGTCTGCCTTGCAAATCCGCCTTTCAAGGGGACGGTTGACGCGGAAAGCATCAACGATGACCTGAAGGCTGTTACGAACACGAAAAAGACGGAATTGCTGTTCCTTGCGCTTTTCCTGCGGATGCTGGAAAAAGGCGGACGGTGCGCCTGCATTGTGCCGGATGGAGTGCTGTTTGGCAGCAGTAAGGCGCATCAGGCAATCCGCCGAGAGCTTGTGGAAAACCACCAGCTTAGGGCTGTGATTTCCATGCCTTCGGGCGTATTTAAGCCCTACGCGGGGGTTTCTACGGCGGTGCTGGTGTTCACAAAAACGGGCGCGGGCGGTACGGATAAGGTCTGGTTTTACGATATGCAGGCGGACGGCTTTACGCTGGACGACAAACGGACGGAAACAGGGGAAAGCGACATTCCCGATATTATCGCGCGTTTCCATGCCATGGAGCAGGAAGAAGGCCGCGAACGCACGGAGAAATCCTTCCTTGTGCCGAAGGAGGAAATTGCGGATAACGGTTATGATTTGACGGTGAATAAGTATAAAAAGGTGGAGTATGTGCCGGAGGAATACCCTTCTACGCTGGAAATACTGACGGAGCTGCATGAGCTGGAGATGGAGATTTCTAAGGGGCTGGCGGAATTGGAGGAGATGTTGTGAGGGTGAAGCTGGGAGAGGTGTTTGACCTTCAAATGGGAAAAACGCCTGCAAGGAATAATCCTGATTATTGGAATGGGGATAATGCTTGGGTTTCCATTTCTGATTTAGGAAATGCAGAAAAATATATTGACAGAACAAAAGAAAAAATAACGGACAAAGGCGTAAAAGAAAGCGGGATAAAAATTGTGCCAAAAGGTACAGTTATTATGAGTTTTAAGCTGTCTATCGGAAAAACGGCAATAACCGCAGGGGATATGTATACCAATGAGGCGATTATGGCGTTTCTGGATAAAAAGATATGTGAAATGGATACAGATTATTTGTATCATTTGTTTTCTGGGTTTGACTGGTCTGCGGGAACAAACAAAGCGGTGATGGGGCTTACACTGAATAAAGCAACCTTATCGAAGAAAGAAATTCCCTTACCGCCAATTACAGAACAGCGGAGAATTGCGGCGGTGTTGGATAAGGTTTGTGAATTGATTTCCTTGCGGCACAAACAGCTGGAACGGCTGGATTTGATGGTGAAAGCGCGGTTTGTGGAGATGTTTGGCGACACAATAAAAAATACATATGGATGGAATCAGCAATATTTATCAGATATTACGTTAAAAATAGGTTCTGGTGCCACGCCTAAAGGTGGTAAAGAAAGCTATTGTTTAGATGGCATCACATTCATACGCAGTATGAATGTCTATGACGGCAGATTTGAATATAAAGATTTGGCGTACATCAATGAAGCGCAGGCAAAGTCGTTGAATAATGTTATAGTCTGTAAAAATGATGTATTTATTAATATTACAGGCGCATCTGTCGCACGTTCATGTATAGTGCCAGACGAAGTTTTACCAGCTCGGGTGAATCAGCACGTTGCTATTATAAGGTGTATGGAAAAAGAAATAAATCCAATTTTTTTGAACAATATGTTTATTAACGAAAATTTTAAGAAACACTTGCTTGCTATTGGTGAGTCAGGAGGAGCAACCCGCCAAGCAATAACGAAGCAACAGCTGGAATCTTTATTTATTATTGTTCCACCATTGAATTTGCAACAAGAATTTGCTGATTTTGTCACAGAAATTGACAAATTAAAATTGCCAATCCAGCGCAGTCTTGATACACTGGAAGTATGTAAGAAATCGTTAATGCAGGAATATTTTGGATAAGGAGATAATATGTGCAAAAATCTGTTAGCTAGTAATTTTGTTGAATATGTTCAAATAATACTTGATATAGTAAACGGAGCTAAAAAAGGTTCCACTCTATTATTCAGAGGACATACTGATAGTTCTTATGAACTTATGCCTAGTATTACGAGAAAAGAAGGACTAATATATTTGGAGAGAAATATTATTGCAGATGCAATGGGAAAAAATCCAAATGTTTTTTATGAAGATAAATATTCAATGAATCTCCTTGTTAGAATGCAACATTTTGGTTTGCCAACAAGACTCCTCGATGTTTCATTTAATGCACTAGTAGCGCTTTATTTTTCTTGTAACAGGGAATTAGGAAAAGACGGAGAGGTCTTTGTCTTTTATCCCAATATTTCATCATTTGCATATATAAAAAAATACTACAATAGAGATATAACAATAATATCCCAGATGTACAAATTACAAGGTTTTGGTCATTTTAAGCTTGAGGAATATCTTGAGATGATTGGTTTAGAATACAATAAAACTCACTACATTTGGGAAAATGGTGTTACAAAGTATATAAATCCGCAGTATTATTTGACGATGCTTTATGAAAGTATTTGTATCCCTAATTTTGTTTTGCCAATGGAATTGTCAGAACGACAAAAAAGACAACAAGGCGCATTTATAATTTTTCCCAATAAATTAATAAAAAAAGAGAACAAAATAGAAATCGAAGGACATATAGACAAATTAGAAAAGGATGATGCAGTAATATTAGCAAAGATAACTATTCCTAAGGAGGCAAAAGAGGAAATAATGTCAAATCTTGAAACTTTTGGGATTACAAAAGAGTTTCTGTTTCCAGATAGTATTGATACTGTTTGTGAAGCCATAAAAGAAAAAGCGTTAAAACGACTTGAACATTGATGGAGGTGACGCCATGGCGAACTTTGATTTTTTGAAACCCCAGCAGAACTACGCCCTTTTTGCCCCTTCCGCCATAGAAGCGGAGCGGCTGTTTCCGGCTTCGCCCGCGATGTGCGCCGTTGCCTGCCGCAAGGCCTTGGAGCTGGCGGTGAAATGGGTTTATGCCGCGGATTCCTCCATGGAAATGCCATACCGGAACAACCTCCAGTCCCTCCTGCATGAACCGACATTCCGTTTTGCGCTGGATAACCAGACATGGGGCAAACTGCCCTTTATTGTAAAGCTGGGCAACCTTGCCGTACATACCGAGCGCAGCGTTTCTCCGGCAGATGCGCTGTTGTCCCTTCGTGGGCTGTTCGAGTTTATACAATGGATTGATTACTGCTACGGCGATGCGTATGAGGAGCGCGGCTTTGACGTTAACGAAATTCCCAAATCTGCCGCGAAAGCAGGGGAAAGCATTCTGCGTGCAAAGGATGCGGAAATCGAAGCCCTGCGGAAAAAAATAGAAGAAATGTCCGCGGCATTTACACAGGCAAAAGAGGAGCACCGGCAGACACGCAGCTTTGTTCCGGCGGACTGCTCCGAATTTGAAACCCGCAGACGTTTTATTGATGTAGATTTGAAACTGCTGGGCTGGAAATTTGACGGCGCAGACGCAGATGTGCAGATGGAGTATGAGGTGGAGGGCATGGCAGGTGTGCCCGGGCAGAAAGGCCGCGCGGATTATGTGCTTTTCGGCAGAGATGGTCTGCCGCTGGCAGTCATTGAGGCGAAACGTGCCGGAAAAGACCCGAACAGCGGAAGGACACAGGCTGCTTTATATGCGGACTGCCTGGAACGGAAATTTGGGCGCAGGCCGATGATGTTTACCAGCAACGGCTTTGAAACGTATTTCTGGGACGATTTGAGCGGCCCGCAGAGGAAGGTCAGCGGCCCTTTCAGCAAGGATGACCTGCAAAAACTCATGGACCGGCGCGAAGGGCGGAAAGACCTGCTTGCTCTCCCGATTTCCGATAAGATTACGGACCGTTATTACCAGAAAGCCGCAATCCGTGCCGTTTGCGGGAAGATTATGGAAGGGTTTCGCAGGCACCTGCTGGTTATGGCAACAGGGACGGGCAAGACCCGTACGGCGTCCAGCCTGACGGACGTTTTGAGCCGCGGCGGGCATATCACGAATGTGTTATTTTTGGCGGATAGGACTGCGCTTGTGAAACAGGCAAAGGACGATTTCAAGAATTATTTGCCGGATATGTCGCTGTGCAACCTTTGCACGAATAAAGACGACAAGGCTGCCAGAATTGTTTTTTCCACTTACCCGACAATGCTCAACGCCATTGACGATACCCGTACAGGGGAGGGCAGGCAACTGTTTACGCCTGCACATTTTGATTTGATTATCGTGGACGAAAGCCACAGGAGCATTTTTAAGAAATACCGTGCGATATTTGAGTATTTTGACGCGATTCTTGTAGGGCTGACTGCAACGCCGAAAACCGACGTGGACAGGAATACTTACGATTTTTTTGAGATGGAAAACAGTATCCCGACGTATGCGTATGACTATGAAACGGCGGTTGAGGTAGATAAAGTACTTGTGCCTTACTACAATTATGAGGTTGAAACGAAGTTTTTGGAAAAAGGCATTGTGTATGACGAGCTTTCTGAGGAGGACAAGCGGCGGTATGAGGAGGATTTTACGGAGGATGACAGCATACCGGAGTTTATCCCCTCTGCCGCGTTGAACAGATTTGTGTTCAATATGGACACAGTGGATACGGTTTTGCAGGATTTGATGGACCGCGGCATAAAGGTTGCAGGGGGCGACAGGATTGGGAAAACAATCATTTTTGCCCAGAATAAAAAACATGCGGAGCTGATTGTGCAGCGGTTCAACGCATTGTATCCCATGTATAAGGGCGGCTTTGCACAGCGCATTACCTGCGAGGACACTTATGCCCAGACGATTATCGAAAAATTCAAAATGCCGGAGCAGGAGCCGCATATAGCTGTTTCTGTGGATATGATGGACACAGGGATTGACGTGCCGGAATGTGTGAATCTGGTGTTTTTCAAAAAAGTGCGTTCCAAAACGAAATTCTGGCAGATGCTTGGCCGCGGCACAAGGCTTGCGCCAAATCTGTCCTGTATTGACCAGATTGACGGGGAATATACAGGGAAAAAAAGGTTCCTGATATTTGACTATTGTGGGAATTTTGAGTTTTTCAGAGAGAAACCGAACGGATATGAGAGCAGAGAGGTAAAAACGCTTTCCGAAAATATATTCGGCAAACAGGTGCGGCTGGCGGCGGCATTGCAGGAAAGTGCATTTGCGGAGGAACGCTTTCAATCTCTGCGGGAAACGCTGCTGAATACCTGCCATGAACAGATTCAGGTGCTGAATCCGGAACGGATTGCCGTAAAACTGCGGCTGCAATATGTTCAGAAATATAAGGAACGTTCCGCTTTTGATGTGCTCAGCGAAGGGGATAAGGGCGAATTAATCCGTGAGATTGCGCCGCTGGTTACGCTGGCAGATACAGATGAGGCGGCAAAGCGGTTTGACAACCTGATTTACGGTATGATGCTTTCGCAGCTGGAGGCTGCGCCTTCCTTCAAACGCATGAAAAACCAGCTTTGTGATACTGCTGCCATGCTGGAGAAAAAAGCGGCAATCCCGCAGGTGAAGGCAAACCTGCCGCTGATTCGGGAGATCAATACAGATGCATTTTGGGATGCAAAGGATATCCTCCTTTTTGAAAATGCAAGAAAGGAATTGCGTGAACTGATAAAATTTTTAGTAGAGGAGGGTACACAAAAGCCGCCAGTTTATACATCGCTGACAGACCCTGTTACAGGAACCCGGGAAGGCGAAGGGCTTGACGCTGCTTACGACTTTGAGGATTACAGGAAAAGGATTAACCGCTACGTGGAAGAAAACGGGAACACGCTTGCGATTCATAAGCTGACGCATAATATCCCTCTCGCCTCCGGGGATTATGAGGAGCTGGAACGGATTTTGACGTCGGAACTGGGGAGCAGGACGGATTACCAGCGGGAATTTGGCGAAAAGCCCTTTGGCCTGCTAATCCGCGAGGTTGCCAGGCTGGACCATGACGCGGCGATGCAGGCATTTTCTGCTTTTATCAATGACACTTCGCTGAATGAAGCACAGATTGCTTTTGTGCTGAAGATTATCAACCATGTAGAGAAAAACGGATATATGAAGGATGTAGCGGAGCTGCAGAAGCCGCCGTTTGACAGACCGGTAAACTTTATTAAGCTGTTCGACCAGAAAACCCGCGCCAGATTGATTCAGACGATTGATTCAATCAGGGAAAATGCGGTGAAAATTATGTAATAAGAAAAATCCCTTTTTATAAAAATATAAAGAGGGATTTTTATATGCTGTATACAAAATAATTTATCCGACAGGAAAAACAGCTGCTATGCTCTGAATAATTCATCTAACTTTTTCAAAAGAGGAACATAGGAACCGCAGATTCTGGAAAAGACTTCGTTGGAAGTTTTTTCATCGTAAACGTGGGAGGTGAGGTTACGGTCGTTCAATGCGCTTATCCACAACTCCTGACTGTCAATAATATGGCTGGCATAAGCCTCCCGCATGACGGCTTTCGGGCTGTTGAGCTCTGCGAAGCCTGCTCAATGAGGTATTCACGGGTTGTTTTCCATGCCAGCCCCATGCAGAGCTCGAAACGTTGGATTGCGCCGTCCCGGAGGTATCGCTGTGCGTTTTTTCATATTCATCAATGGCATCCTGAAGCCGGATAACAGCTTTGGAAAAATTAGCAATTTTTGTTTCCAGATTGCTTATAGAGGATTACACCTTCCTTTTCAATCGTTTCTGCAAAAGCCGAATCTGTATGCTTGGTGATATGAACCAAATCAAACTTCAGCAGTGTGGGGAGGTCATCAATATCTGACCAGAACAACGGGCGGTTTTGCTCCGGCATACCATAAACGGCAATGTCAATATCACTGCGTTCATGATTGTCGCCGCGCGCACGGGAACCGAAAAGGATAATTTTTTCGGCATGGTATTTTTGGCCTAAGCGTTCAATCAGAGTGTAAATTTTTTCCATAATCGCCCCTCATTTATTTGAGATTCCACAACAGGAATCTGCTCATTGTGTATGGAAATCTGCTGGGCATTAGCAGAAATTTTTCATATAAATAAAGTTATTTCTGTTGCTGGCCGCTAATTATATGATACCCGATTGAAAATAAAATAGCAATCTGTATTTGTAAACGAAGATGGCAGATAAAGTTTGCCTGCCGGAAAGAGGCGGTAAACTTTATCTTCGTACATCTATTACGATTGTAGGGGAGTTCCTTTTTCCTGTGTATCTGTATTTCACTCTTTCCAGATGAAATGGTAATTGATTGCTTCCCCTCCATCGACAAGGATATTCTGTCCTGTACAGAAAGTGTTGGTGACTGTCAGAAAATACGCCCATTCAGCAATTTCCTCTGGTGCAGCCCAACGCTTGAGCGGTGTTTCATCCATGATTTGCCCCCAGAGTACAGGGTCATTCATGACGCACTCGTTCAGGGGCGTAAGGACGCCGCCGGGGTCAAGGCTGTTGCAGGTAGCACCATATTTCGCAATACGCGTGGCAACATTTTTGGTATATGCCAGTATGCCGCCCTTGCTTGCGCAATACTCCGGAAACTCCGCCCCTGTATGGGCGCTTGCCGAACCAATATTTAATACAGAGCGTATTTCTTCCTGAACGCCGTATTTTTCGGTAATATGAATCAGGGCCTTGAGGTTGATATCAATATCTTCCTCATTCTGTGTCCCTGCATTATTAACCAGGATATTTACGCCCTGAATGTCAGGCAGTTTTTCATAATCCCGTACATCGCATTGATAGTGGCAGTAACGTTCATGATGGATGCCTGCTGGCTGACGGTCTATCCCTACCACAGCATGCCCTTCCTTCAAAAAATGTTCGGCAACTGCCAGACCGATTCCCTGAGATGTTCCTGTTATCAATACCTTCAAAGCTCTTTCCCCCTGTTCATATAGTCAAGATATTCCCGCCCAACGTTATGTTCCTTCCATTTCCTGACAACACGGTATCCGAACGGCGAAAAAATGATTTCCATAATCAGCTCCGCGACAGCACCGGTCAAGGCGCAGGCGATACACTGCCGAACCGTCCAGTGAAATCCGTCCCAGAAAATCGGGGCGAAGCCAACAAAAACGATAGTGGCAAAAATCAGGTTGTCCATAAATTGCCCAATAAAAGTCGAAATGTAAGTCCTTGCGGCATACGCAAGTTTCCCATCTGGATTCTTCTGAAATGCCCTGCCGATTGCCCAATTCAGAAAATTATTTATAACCGCCGATGCAAGAAATGCGATCGTGCTGCCCAGAAGAATAAACCACGTTCCGCCAAGTATGCTGTCCAGTGCAGTATAATCGTCCGCATTGGACGGAATGATGCTTACTATATAGAAAATCAGGCAGGTAAGTACGTTTATCGAAGCGGCAAGCAATGCGATTTTATTGGATGCCTTAGGACCAAAATATTTGGTGATGATATCCATGCACATAAATGAAAGCCAGGATATCAGAATACCGCCATCCACAGCGATCCAATTGTTTTGCAGAAGCGTTTTGTTAGCAAGCAGGTTCATGCATATGACGCTGACAACAAACAAAGAAACGACCGTTGAAGGGATGCATCTCATCAAAATTTCGGTTTCTTTCTTCTCGCGCAAAAACCACGCAGATAGGGGGGATGTACACATTTTTGTTTGATTCTCTTTCATTATTATCATTTCCTCCAAAAGAAAAGGTAGTTTTACAAAACATAAAACCACCCTCCAGATGTTTTATTTTGTCATATTATACAGTAATTTTTCTGTAAATACAAGATGTTTCGATGATATTTTACGGCTGAAATTTATAAAAAAAGAAAAATTTCTCAGATATTGTTGGAAAACTTGATTTCATAGGGTTTCAGGCTGCTTCGATAATGGATTTACACCACATTTACACCAATTTATGCCAACGAGGATAAAGAGCCTTAGTGATGATTTTTCTATAGCGATCCAATAAATTATTGCACATAATCACATGAACGAAACCACCCTAAACAATCTGAGGAACAGACCGTAGATAATGCCGTTTCAATTGCATCTGGAAGTTCTGCCACTTTTCGGTCTTTTACTTCCTCAAATACGCCTTCATTTTCGACCACATTTTTTCTATTGGATTAAAACCAGGGCGATAAGGCGGCAAATAAAGATATCTGATTCCGAATGCGTCCAGTACCTCTCTTACTATTTTTGCATGATGGGAACGCATACTATCCATCACGATAATGCCATCTTTGGACAAAGCTGGTATTAAAATGTCCTGCACATATTTCGCAAAACATGCTGCGGTTGTCCCACCCTGATAATTCCACTTCCATATTGCCATATTTTTCTTTTGCGTCTGCGAAGACGCGTTCTATCGTTTTTTTGATATTTGCGTTTGCCTTGATATGGGTGCTGTCAATATAAACGGTTTCAGGGGAAAGATAACCGCTGCGCTATATTTCAAACAGAATCCACGCAAAAACCATCTTAACAATATTTTTTGTAAAACGATGCCTGAAGTAATAACGGATTGTGGCAAAATGGGGACAGGCTCGTTCAGTGGATATCCGGGGAACCACCTGTACACAATATTCATGCTGATTTCTTCCGCATGCGCCGCAGCAACGGGAGCCCGTACAGATGCTGGATCAGCACCATCTTGAACAGGACAACAGGGGCGATTCTGGGACGCCTGTTATCTGCACAATAAAGGCCTTTTGTGAAATCATAGATGCAGGTAAAATCCGCTGCATGGTCAATCTTACGCAAAAGATGGTCCCATGGGACAAGCAGTCCAATACTTACTATTTCCAATGTATCTCTTTCGGATTTTCTTTTACCAGCATATCCTTCATCTCCAGGTTTATTATACTAAAAAAAGTCAGCTTGTGCTGACTTCTTTGACAGACTGGTGGTCTGGGATATCCCCAGACCATTTTTATATGGATTCAATGCAGGAGCTTTTCCCAGACGGGCAGACGCTCCATAAATTCTTTGTTGTTTTTACTTTTACGCATCAGGTCAAAAAAGCCTTCTGTCATTTCCATCGCGCTCATGCTTCCTGCCATGCGCCGGAGTGTATAGTTACAATCCAGTTCTTCTGCACTCAGGAGCTTTTCCTCGCGTCTTGTGCCGGATTTGGCGATATCCACAGCGGGAAATACGCGCCGTTCTGCCAGCCGTCTGTCAAGTACCAGTTCCATGTTGCCGGTACCCTTAAATTCCTCAAAAACAACCTCGTCCATCTTACTGCCCGTATCCACCAGCGCGGTTGCCAGAATTGTCAGGCTGCCGCCACCCTCAATATTACGTGCCGCGCCGAAAAACCGTTTTGGCATATGCAGTGCAGCAGGGTCAAGGCCGCCGGAAAGGGTACGTCCGCTGGGCGGTATCGTCAGGTTATAGGCGCGCGCAAGCCTTGTGATACTGTCCAGCAGGATGACTAAATCCTTGCCTTGTTCCACAAGCCGTTTGGCACGTTCCAGTACCATTTCCGTTACACGTTTATGGTGCTCAGGCTCCTCGTCAAACGTGGAATAGACGATATCCACATTTTCGCCCTCGATGGAACGCTGGATATCGGTCACTTCCTCTGGACGTTCATCAATCAGGAGTACAATCAGGTAAACCTCTTTATGGTTTTTGGTGATGGCATTTGCCAGCTTTGTGAGCAATATCGTTTTACCCACCTTCGGCGGCGCAACAATCATGCCCCTCTGGCCTTTACCGATGGGCGCAATGAGGTCAATAATCCTGCCGGAAAGCTCCCCGCGCTCTGTTTCCAAACGCAGCTTTTCTTCCGGATAAATGGGTGTCAGTTCTTCGAAATTCGGGCGTTTTGCGGCATCCTCCGGTTTATCGCCGTTTACGGACTGCACAAACAGCAGCGCACCGAATTTTTCCCCCTCTCTGGCAGGGCGGATATTGCCCTTTACTGCATCACCCGTTTTCAGGCTGAAACGGCGAATCTGGGAAGGGGAAATATAAATATCGTTTGTGCCGGGCAGGAAATTATCTGTTCGCAGAAAACCGAAGCCGTCCGCCATAACCTCCAGTATGCCCTCCCCGATCGGGCTGTTTTCCATCAGCTTATCTTTTTGGGAAGGCTCCGCCCGTTCAGATCTGTCTGCTCTCTGGCGGGGCTGCGGCTCTTCCTGCTCCGGTTCCCGTTCGGGGCGTTCCTCCTGCTTTTTCAGAGAAAAGCCGTAAGCGGTTACCTGCTTTACAGGTGCTTTTTCTGTATGCGCCAGTTTTTCTTCAATTTTTGCAATCAGTTCGCTTTTCTTCAAGGCGGAAATGGCAGGAATACCCATTTCCTTTGCATGTTTCCTCAATTCCGCGAGGGTCTTGCGCTCTAAATCATTGCCCATATTATTCTCCTGTCTTTTGTGTGGGACCGGGGCTCCGGCTCCCTTATTGTTTTTTGGGGATGCGTATCGTTGTGCCGGGACGCAGAGGGTCGCTTTCCTTCATATTGTTCGCGTCCAGTATTTTCTGATAATCCATGCCGTTGCCAAGGAATCTCTGTGCCAGTGCCCATGCTGTTTCGCCGTCTTTTACGGTATATTCCGTATAGGAGCCGGATGTTGTTGTGCCTGCGGGCGTGCTGCTGCCTTCGTTTCCGCTTTCGCCCTGTTCGCCGTTTTCAGCATTTGCAGATGCAGGGTTTTTCAGCTGTTCCAGTTCCTCCTGTACCTGCATTTTTTCCAGCTGTACCTGTTCATATCTTGTTTTGTAATCCTCGCTGTCTGTCAGCTTGTTCTGAGCTTCTTCCAGTTTGCTGCTGAGGCTTACGGTCTGGAAGATTAAGAAAATAATCAAAAGCAGGGCGGCAACGCCCAGAAGGATTGCCAGTTTATTGTGCCCTCTGCCAACGTATTCGTCGTCATAATCATTGCTGTAAAGGCTGTCAAGATGCTCCTGCTTTGCCCGTTCCTCAAAGTCAATATCCTCGTACCGGGGGCGGTTATCGCGGCTGTCCCGCCCCATATCTTCAAAGGGCATAGGTTCACGCCGGGATTTCCGCCGTTTCTGCGGTGCGGCAGTTGTCTGCAGTGTGACCTCCTCCACGATTTTGGAGCGTTTGCGCGCGGGCATTACGCTGACATACTGTATCCCATCGTCATAATCTTCCTCATCTGCCCTGAGTGGCTGGGATTCCTGAATATACGCATCTTCCCCGATTGGCTCGCGGTTTCTGTCCCTGCGGGAAACGTAGCGGGTCGGGTCGCCCTCCTGCTGGGGTGCGCGGCGGATTTCGTTGATTTCGCTGCCCACCTGCTGCATTCTCGCCTCCCTGATCTCCTCCACATCCTCGCGGGAAGGGCGGCGGGAGCGGTAGGTCGGCGTGGCTGCAC
>OFGA01001950.1_pt1 | contig 13382 bp, 22 predicted proteins | sample 1521471 | NCBI WGS metagenome assembly OFGA01 (sample SAMEA3504086, study PRJEB24116) | mouse gut metagenome | biome: mouse gut; feature: mouse-associated habitat; material: faeces | place: Denmark | collected 2011
ATACTGTCAAAACTGGCGTTCTTTTGCCCGCAGAAACCTGCGCGGCGGGGAGCGCTTTTTTGTTTTGAATATCGGCGGCGGCCTATGTTTTTGGTGAAAATGTCCTGAAGTGGGCGACAAACAAAATATATTTACGAGGTGCTGCAATATGAAAGAAATTCTTAATGATTTTCTAAAAGGAGAAATTCTGAGATTTGTCTTGAGTATAGCGGGGTTAATTCTATGCCTAATTTTTGTTGCATCTGTACCAGTGATACGCCCGTTGCTGCCGATTTTTGCTGTTGGTTATCCAGCCATCATCATTTTGAACTTGGTCGTTTCGGTCACACGTTTCTTCACACAAACCAGGGTAGATATACACAGTTTGTCGGAGAGTGAAACAGCATTGTTGGAACAACAATATGCGGCCAATCACCCAATCTACAAGAACAAGATTGAGTATGGAAAAATCCACCTGCTCCATGACTTTATAATTAGCATGAGCAGGGGGCGGCTTATCATCATTCCATTGGACAGGATTGAAAAGGTAGATAAATGTTTTAGGCGCCAGGGAGTCCATGGGGTTCCTTATATAGCTTTTGTGCTGGACACTGGCAAAGATATTTCCGTTGATTTTTTATCAAGGTATTATAGAAATTTGGTTATGAATTGGCTGATTGAACGGATTGGAACGGAAAAGGTTGAACACGGAACGGAAAAAACAAGCCTATTGCGATAATGAAAAGGGCCTCCGCCCTTTGGGACAAAATGTCCCGAAGTGGGCGGCGAAAGATAATCACAGTTAGGAGCGTGGAGCTATGGCAAAATTTCAACTGAACCCCGGCGAGACAATGATCGGCAGCGGGATGATGTCCCTTTATCTCAAACAGGGCTTGACGAAAAAGCCGTTCCAGGGCAACATCTATATCACCAACCAGCGGGCGTGTTTCAAAATCAGTATGATGCCCGGCGCGTTGGATATGGATTTGCCGCTGGAAAACATCAAGGGCTTTTCGGTAAACGGCGTGGCGATATTCACCCAGGTAACGATCCACAGTCGGACGGGGGAAACCTATTCCTTTACGGGCTTTCCGGCAAAGAAACTGCAAGGCTGGCTGGCGCAGTTGGGCGTTCAGAAATTATAACGCAATCAGCAGTATTACTATGATAGACCATTTCTGTAATGGGAGGTGAAAAACCTTATGCGGTCAAACAAAGAAATGGATGAATTATTAAATGAAATGGCAGTATATAAAACGGAGCTGGGAAAAGGCAGTGTAAAAAGTCAATTTGAACGATTGAAAGGTATCATAGAGAACATACCGGATATTAACATATCAGACCCACAAGAATATACTTATTTGATGGTTGCGGTAATGCAGTATAAAGCCGATATTGTCAAGCTGTTATTAGAGGCCGGAGCAGACCCGAACCGTGGCCGCAAAGATGGTGTTCGCCCATTAGCAGTGATTTTCTTAAAGAAAATGGATAACCGAGAAGAAATCATTCGACTGCTAATTGAATATGGCGCAGACCCGTCTTTAGCTGATAGGCCGGGGCAAACAGCATTTGATTTTGCAGAAATAACAAACGCAGAACCGCATTTAATTGAAATGCTGGAGCAAGCGAATTTTCGGCTACATGGTGTTTTGCGTGGAGTAAAATAGTTTGTATTTGTTTGCAATATCCGTCTACCAATGAAAATGGCATATAAAACCGTTGGACGAGAGGCATCCACATACTTTAGGCAAGGAGCAATATGTATACGAAAAAACCATATTCTTTGCCCGCTATCCTGCGGAATACAATATGTGCCGCCCTTGTCCTCTTGGTGCTGTTGGCCGCGCCTACTGGCTGGCTGTACGACCTGCGGGCCGGGGAGGGAACGGGGCAAGGCCAGCGGCCCAGCGCGGATGTTCAGCGGCTCCGACGGCAGGAGGATATTGAAACCTGCTTTTTGAACAGTACCCCGGCCACCGTGGACGGCGGTGAGCTGGCGGCCTGCCCGCTGGCCCGTCTGCGGGATGTGGGGCAGGCGGGCGTACATACCCACCATAACAGCGGCGTGAAAAGGTCGGTGAGCGTTTCGGAATACATTTACGCCGACTACCCTCTCCCGCCGTTCCAGCGGTTTGTCCAGGGCTTTGCGGGCGGCTACTATAACCGCTATTATCTGGCGGAGCTGGAGGACGGCTCTTGGCTTTGCGTCTATTTTGATGACTATCTGGCGTGGACGGAGGCGGGCAATTATCCGACTGGCTATGTCCGCTATACCACCACCGAGGAGCGCCGGATGCTGAACCGCATGGCCGGAGATTATGAGGTTGACCCCGTTTATGTGTTGGATATGTACCAGCATGGAAAAGTAAACTGGATGCTGGATGTTCTGCTCCGGCTTGCCGTGTGCGTGGCCGCCGCCGTGATTGTGTGGGGTATCAAAAAGGCTGTTTCAAAATGCAGGCTCCCCACCCGTGGCGAGTGAGCCAAAAGCACAGACGAGATGAAATAGGAAGTGAAAAGCTATGTTAAACACATTCCCATTAGATGAATTGCGCTCGCTGTTGGAAAAAGCGAAAGCTGCAGACGCCAATTTGAAACAATTCGGCGCAAAAACTCATCAATATCAATGGAACCCTCCGGCATCTTTGCAAGAGGTGGAAGCGTTTGAACAAAAAGTAGGAATTTCCCTGCCGGACGATTACCGCAGTTTTCTGTTGCAAGCGGCAAATGGCGGAGCCGGGCCTTTCTATGGTCTGTTCCCGATTACGGACAGCGAGAGCTGGCCCATTGAGCCTGACAAACTTCCCTGGCTGACACCGGGCAGGAACGTGGAGGAACTGAAAGATGTATCGGACTGGAAACGGGGCTGTATCCCCATCGGTTCTCAGGGGGACACCTATATCACCTGCCTGATGGTAACTGGGCCAAACCGGGGCAGGGTTGTCTATATCGAATATGAACGCTCCTGGGTATTTTTCCCCAGAGAGCCGGATTTTCTATCCTGGTACACCCGCTGGCTGCGGGAAGTAGCAGCCGGTTATGATATGGGGTGGTTCGGCATTTTTCTGGATGGTGATGAAGAAACGCTGCGGAAACATTACATCCAGGCTGACACGGAGGATGAACGGCTTCTGGCAATCGACAGTATGGAGAAATTTCCGGCTTTGTCCGACGCTTCCTGTGCGTTCATTCGGGAGCTTTTGGGTGAATGGGCCGCAAAAGAAGATGTGGGCAGACTGCCAAACTTGGTGTACCGTACAGACCCTGCGTTATATGAACAGTTTTTGGAAAAACGCTGGGAAACAGGTCTGTTTGGCTGGGTCGTCTATGAGCTGTACCACACGCCTGCGGACAGGAAAGAACTGGCAGTGCGCTGGCATGAACGTATTTTAGAGCAGTTATCAAAACTTTCGCCGGAAAAATATTGTATTGCGATTCCCCTATTACGGATAGGCGGCGGAGTGAAACTGGAACAGGTGGCGTTTCTTCTGGACAAGGCCGAGGGCAGAGAAAAACGGGAGCTGCTTCTGGATTTCGGACGCTTCCCCGACGCAAAGGAACACCTGGAGATATGGCTGGACTTTTTGCAGGAACGGGAGGATTTAGAACTGCTCCGTTATACCTTGCTGTCCGTTCCCCATGTAAACGACCCTCGGCTACGGGAAGCATTGCTTGCGGTACAGGCGGCATTTCCATTTGCACTGGAGTATATACATGTTGACAATTATCAGGACAAAGAAGCATTAGATCGCTCTTTACGTCGGGATAAGGAACGCCAAGTCTATCAAGCAGCCGATACAGTTTTAAGAGAGTTGTTTTATGAAAGCATCAACCCGGAAGATATTCGTTTCCCCCGCCCGTACCGTTTGGAGATGCCAGGAAATGTGCTGGCTGACTTGGGGATGTACCGGGCAGCTCCAACAGATGGGATTTTGCTGCATCCACTGATTGCCCTGGCCATCCGGCAGGAATCGGGCGGACGGCTGCCGTCCACAGCTTGGGACTGGGGAAAGAAATTAAAACAAGTTAAAAAGCTGCATCTTCTTCTATCCAAAAAAACAGTCCAGAGTTGGGATAATGAAAGGCGTTTAGCGTATCTTCGCGGGCCGGAGGAGCACTTCCCACCAGAGCCTTACTATTATGACCTCCAAGGCTGGTCTGTTATCGGGCGTATGGAGAATTTACGGGAACTTCGGATCTGTGAGATATGTGTGGAGGATTTTTCTTTCCTGACGGAATGTAAAAATTTGCGAACGCTGTCCCTCTATAATACAAATTTTACGGATTGCCGGTTACTGTTGAAACTGCCTAAATTAAAACATGTTGATCTCCGCTCCTGTCGTTTGACACATAAAGAGGTTTTGAAAAAACTTCATGCGGAATGTGAACTATAAAGATTAAGGTCAACAGGATATAAGTATTTCAAAACCGACTTTAACCAGAATGTGCGTAATTCTGTGTTAAACACAAAAAAATTCACCATATCTTGTGTAAATTGTTTTGGCATATCGGGAGTGCCATTTCAGCTTTACACCAAGTTTACACCATTTGAAGAAAAGCTCGATGTGGTTTTCAAATTCCTTGCGAAGCAAAAAAAGAGGGCGTAAGTATCGTAATTTGATACATACGCCCTCAATTTGCTTTAGACTTTAAGGAAACCATTTGTCCTCTCGTTCTCTTCATACACGCGCTTAATATTTGCGATAGCCATTACAGCTCGATTGTTCTTGTATCCTGGGTGCTCTTCACAATACCGCTCGTACTCGTCAATCTCTGTAAGCATATCTACAAAATGTTCATGTGTATAATTTTTCCCACGCATCAGCTCAACATTGAAGTTAAGGATATCTCGACGACGAGAGTTTGCATCACGCTCGTCGTCTACACGGATATGCTCTTCCAGTTGCACCCTTGTTTCGGCCTGACCGTCTTCCAATTCGTCCAGTTTCTTCAACACATCACCGTTCAACGCCCGACCAATCCACCGAGCAATAGCACCCCACGGATCAATCTTGATTGGTGCAATTTGAAGAATGGTTAAAATAATTACAAGCGCACCGCCACCATTCAGAAAAATTTCTTTGAGAGTCATTACTGCTTCACCTCAGAACCTTGCACCGCATCAATGGCATCTTGAATTTGGCCCGCAGTATTGCCCACAGCTTCCTTGTCGATGCGTCCCTCAGTGACAATGTAAGTCATCACAGATGCCAAAGAAACAACTGCTCCAGCAATACTGGTAATCACATTTTCATCAAGCCCAAACACCATAGCCAAGCCGGTGACAACACCAGCAACTGCCGCCCACAGTTTACGACTTGTAAGTTTCTGCATAATCTTCATATCTAATCATCCTCCTTTTTTACGCATGAATGATAGGAATACCATATTCACGAGCGCACAGGTTTTCAATCTTACACCCTCTGGCTTGTTCCCATCCTTCACAAAACCACACCCAATCAGCGCCAGCAAGGAGCTTCAGACTATCGCCTAAATACTCCAACGGCTTTCCATCGCCGTCTTGAAAAAAGCTATCAATGACCTCAACTTCCTCTTTCAAGATTCTTTCAGCGGCAAGTTTGGCATACTCCCGCTCGGCTGCAATCTCTTCATCCGATCTACCCCGCATAGGCTGGGAGATAAAAAGCTGAACCATTTTCTTTCTCCTTATTAAATCATCGGGCTTTCGTCACTGCCAGTGTCCATCTCAAAGTTGCTTGCTTTGGCGGACTCGAAAGTGATACCACCTTCACTATGATCTGACTTTGCCATATTGAGATAGAACGAGCACACAACGCCATGAGCAGTCCAAGGAAGCCCCACCATAGCACTTAGCCACGGCAAAGAGCCAGTATACCCTTTACGAACACAATAGGCTGCCAGGACGATACCTCCAAGAGTTACCACCCACAGCAGCCACCTAATGTCCGAAATCAGCCTTTTGGAAAAATCCTTTTTGGCTGTTTTGGGTTTTGCCAACCTTTTTCCGCCTCCACCAAAAACAACCATATTGTTACCTCTTATGCTTTACCCATCAGTTGAGCAAACCGATAAAGCACAGCTACAAACTGCTCACGGGTAAGCATATCAGCCCACATACAGTTCGGTTCGCCGTTGATGGTTGTTCCGTTGCCGGCAATAAGACCGTTTGAAGTCGCCCACTCACGAGCCTTTGCGCTCCAATCACCAGCGTCATTGTCCTGCCATGCACTCCGCATTTCTTTCCACAGCTCAGTAAACCGATTCACGTCCATATCGTCATCCTCCTTTGTAGATTCAGTTGTAGCAATCTTTTCAACATATTTAAGTGAAACCCAGCCAAGGCCGGTGAAACCCCACCCGTTTTTCTCTTTGCTGATAACCAGTGTTGTTCCATAAGGATACGTTGTAAGCACTGGATTTTGTGACGGTTCTGGTCTGCAATTCAATCCATCCTTAGCGGTAACTTTGCATTGGTAATTGACAGTTGCTCCTTGTTCAGACGAAATGACACCGCCACCACCATTGAGGATTTCCTGGACTTCTTTACGCAGCGCATCCATACTCTTGCCATGCTTCGGCCACCAATGCCCAACATCACCATGATTAGAACCATAACCGGCCTTATATGACTCGGCATGATCACTGATGCCAGAAACAGGATAGCCAAATTTCTTGACCATATAGACATTCCAGGCTACAACCATCTTCCACATACGATCAAAAAATTGCTGGTTATTTGCCACATCGTATCCAATCATTGTACCGCCCGCATAAGTATGACCAGCAGGCTCTGTAATCTCCCACTGCACCTTTGTGTTATTCCAAGATCCTTTGCTGCCCGCTCCACATCCCCATGGACGAGTGTTCCAGTTCAAAGCGAGAATAATTTTTCCCTCACCTTTGTGGAAGTCACCCAGAATAGCATTTACTCCCCAACCAGCGCTTCCTTTATTCATATTCTTAAAGAACACATCGGCTGATGGTTGGGCGCAGCCAACAGAATGATTTACACAGCCAGCAGGTGTAATTGTTCTGCCGCTGGTATATGCTCCGTTACTTGTCGCAGGACAGATTTCCAAATGGCTCTCAACATAATTGATACATTCTTGAACCGTCATCATATCAATCCACCTCTACATACTCTCTGCCCCAGTAAGGCTCTCCTCCATCATCTGGCGTCTTCAGTACGGCATACCACGCCTTACCACCATCTTTACGAAAGTTGGGGTTGACAGTCTTAGAGCAAAATCCAAAGCTACCCTCGTCCTCTTCCGCATCAGCCCGACAAATCTTGCTGGTACATTCCGTGTTCTTTGTGGGATCGCACTCATAAAACAGAACCCTCTGTCCTGTTGTGCCATCCACCAAATACCCATTACGGGGAACGATGTTATTTACATTGACCATGTTTTCACCTCAAAACTTTTTCTGAATATTGGTTAGCAAAATAGGAAGCCAGTCTGATATATAAATCAGAGGCTCCCTATCAGCTTTGAAAATCGGTATAATACAACAGCAAATTGCTCTCTCGTCAAAAAGTCCTGCCACATATAGTTAGGAACTCCATTGACAGTAGTACCATTACCAGCAATTAAGCCAGTGCTTACTGCCCATTGTCTGGCATCTGCGCTCCAATCACCAGCGTCGTTATCCTGCAAATTGCTTCTCATTTCTTGAAAGAGCTTTATGAACTCTTCAAGGCTGGCTGTAGTGAACTGGTCATAATATCGTTGTCCATACTCAGCCCGCTTCGTTTGAACACCCTCACTCTGATTTGCCGGCCTCTCATAGTTTAACAACACAGCATTTGATGCTTCCAGCACAGAGGTAGCAGACTTCAAAACAGATACAACACCAGGATAACTCTCGGACAATTCTTTCCATAAGAAATCCAACTGCATAATCAGATCACCAATAGATTTACCAGCCGCCCTTGCAAAATTGAGAAGATTTTGCTTGCGGCTCCAATAAGTCCATTGCGCCAGCCCAAATCCTGCCTTATCATACACGAAGTTTGTATATGTGCCATTGTCCACAGCTGTGACATAGGCGTTATCATTCATGCTTAGAGATTTTTCGTAACTGTTCTGTAAATTTCTTGGGTTCAACCCACTCTCAGCGAATAAGTTCCCCATAAGACCTGCCACACCGTACTCATTCAGTCCCTTTGCTCTGAGGTAATCATGGATTACCAGTTCGTTCATATGCTCGCCTCCTCACAGATCAGACAGGCTCGTTTGCTTTTGTCCGACAATCTCTCCATCTTGGAAATACTTCCCGATTTCCTCTTCATCATCAATATCCTTGTAGATCTCCACCATTTCCAGACTCTCCCAGCCGATGATAGTCTTGATTACAGAGTCTGGCAGGTTGGCCTTAGCCAGAGATGTAGTGAAGAAGTGTCGGAGGCTATGCCAATACACTGGGATATCCAAAATGTTAGAGAACGTCTCTGTCCAGCTATTCAGCGTTGAAATCGGGATTGGCTGAGTAGGATCATCTTTGTCTGGGAAAAGCCATTCACTATCAATACCAAGTTCCGCCCGTTTCTGCATCCATAGGTCGAAATACGGTTTGAACGGTTTAGAAAGCACATAACACGTCAACATCTTGCCATTTACGCCACGCCCTTTGGTCTTGATTTTTTCAGGCGTTTTATAAAGTGAGCCATAGATGATATTCTCATCGTCAAAATATGACACTTTGAACCTCGGCAACTCAGACTTGCGCCGTCCAGAATAGCGAGCCAGAGCAAAACAGCAGGCTTTCTCATATTGCTTGCGTCCAACCAAATACTCCAGCAGAGTATCCGCTTGTTCATCAGTTAGCACTGTTTTCTCTCTGGTTGGTTCATTGATTGGGTTTTCAATCTTCCGAACGATTGAACGGAATCCTGGAAGTTCATCATCCAAAATTGCCTCAATGTAATTGCTGAGAGAGGAAAGTGTTGCCTTCAGCCGGCGCACACGAGCCGGAGAGTTTTCATTGTCCCGCAACAACCAGTTTTGATAAGCGACAATATCTCGTTTGCTAACCTCTGGAAAATATTTATTGTCAGCATTTTGAAGCACCCACACAAAGAAGATATAGAGATCGCTTGTGTAGGCTTTCACGGTAGACTCTGCTTTGCCAACCGACCTCAGATAGTCCAGAAAGTCATTCATCAGCCGAATGTTCTTCGGATTGATCTGGGCGATCAACTCAGGTGAGGTAATTTTGTTTTGCTTTGTTTTTCGTCCCATATAGCCCTCCTTTCTACTATCTGGATATGGGAAAAGCCCAGCGGATCTCTCCGCTGGGCTTGATATTTGGCGAATAGTAGGGCGGCATATCCTACATCTCAGGTTCCATTGTTGGAGTGTTGGGAGCCATTTCCAACCTCATTCGTCAAACAAAATTGTACTTTTATTCAAACTGCTACACATCTATCTCGTTGCTTTCTGGAGAGAAAAATACTGTTATTTCAGTTTTGTTGGTCAAAGCGATAATAAAACTCATATCACCCATATGTCTTCACCTCTTTCTTGCAAAACAGATTTGCATATGCTATAATGTGTCCGTAAATCCAGCCACAGAAGAACCAAGCAGCTTTTTCAGAACAACGCTCAGTTCGTCAACGTAAATTGCCTGCGGCTTCTCCGCCATGCCTTGCAACTCTTGTGTGGAAATAGGACGCGGAATTTGTACGTGCAGCTTCTCCGCAAGCTCTATAATGTATTGCGGTTGCATAGAGACGATTGGGATACCGGTTTGCGCCGACATGCAGATCAGATTTGTTGTTTTCCCATGCCCGCGTTCTTTAAGAATAATGTCCATATAAAATCCTTTCGATCGGAGTGTTGCAGAATCTCTTGGTTTGTGCTATACTCCCATTAAATAACCTGAGCGCTTTAATCCAATATGTTTTATTACCACCACTAACCAGCTTGTTACTGGCAAACTGGATTCCCTCGTATGAAGGTAGTAAGCTGAAAATTTTAAGATGGGAGAAATATTATGGATAGCAAACTAACCGAAGATGAAATTCGACAATTAGCTCTTGTTTATGCTCACGCAAAGTTCTCTCAATATCTACAGAGCGATACTCCACGTAGCCGTAATGATATGCGAGATTATGAGATGCTGGAGTTGTCAACACTCACAGAATTTTATAACTCCGCAAAGCAATCACTTCGTAGAGTTGATAAGTGGGAATTTACTTAAAAGTATTCATATCCATTTGCTCAATTACACGATCCCGCACAACACCTAACGCCCACAATATATCTCGATATTCTGCGTTTTGTTTGCGAAGATAGTCCGTGATATCGTCTGTCATTTTCTTTGCAATTTTAGAGTGTTTCACCCTATCTTCTGTGTCTTTGTAACTCATAAATATTCCCCCATAAAATCAGAAGAGAGCGGCGATAAACCGCTCTCTTTTATAATGTATAATGCGGCTTCTCTCCACCGCAGATCTTATACTCCAGCCAGTCAAATACCACAATGACGGGAATTGCCAGCAGGCACCACAGAATGGTGTACAGTGGGCAAATCTGCCCAAGGATATTTCCAAACTGGTTGGAGTAATCCCATACGCCCATACCCAACCAGACGTTCACAATCAGTCCAGTCACAAACTCCATAACTGTAATGGTCAGTCCGCCAAGAACGCCTTGCAGAAGCAAAGGCATATCCCACGGAATATGCTCGTTCGCAATATCCAGTGGGATACACAGAATTGCCGCCAGCAGAACCATCGTCCAATGGGTGTACCCACGCCAAGCGATTTCAAGCAGACCATATAGGCATCCACCAAACACCCAGCGCAGAATATGAGCTGACACCTTACAGGTCAATTCTTTTCTTGTGCCCATATAGAATCAACACCTTACCCATTCAGCCGCTCAACGATAGCGTCCATCTGGGTCTTTGCAACCGTCAGCTTCTCCACAACCTCAGACGCAAACGGCTCAGGTAGATCCATACCGTACTGCACAGCGGCAATAGCCTCCACATCATCAAGGCTCTGGACATAGGCTTTCAGCGCATTATGATAGGTGGTCTGAGTAGTGATAGCACTCTGAGCCGCAATGTAGATTTGAGCAATTTCCTGGGCGGTGTAGATACGGCACACGCCGCCGTCCGCCTGATAGGGGAACTCGGTGCCACCAAGCTCAACCACACGGAACAGGTTGGCGATATTGCTCTGATCCTCAATGCTCAGATTGAAATGCACTGGGCCGTCTGTCAATGTCAGGTCGATACCAGACACGATGACGGTGTTACAGGCCGCAGAGATTTCAGCGATCTTCGCCGCACGAATGACTTCCGTAGACTGGTCAGCACCAATAATCTCAACAGCGTCCTCAATGGTGATCCATCCTCTTAGGATAGCGTTCAGCACACCCTTGTCAGAGATTGTCTTATCCTGATACAGTTGTGCAATGTAATTCTTATCCATAACTCAACCCTCCAAAATGTTCACGATCAGACCGTCAATCGCCCGCTTCTGCTCCGCAACAAGGAGGCCACCGTCAACCTTCACGATCATCACAGTCGCAACAGCGCCAGGAAGCTCCTCTCTGCCGAGAATATGATAAGGAGCACTTTGGATAGCGATACCCTGCGCCTCATCCTCGGTAGCACCCACATAGCAGCCGTTTGTGTGCATACGAATAAAGACAGGGTTGTCCACGTATGCCATTACCGTGTTGTCCTTGATAATCTGATACATACACCCACTTCCTTTCTCAAATTTTGATAAGTTCCATGATATGCTGCAAATCCTCAATCGGGGCAGCATAGAACTCACAGTTCCAAAGCCAGAAGTCCTCATATTCAGTCATGCGATACTTTTGACAGCGTTCGTCCGCCCACACTTTATCCCATCTGGCCTGATAGTTCTTGTTTCTCTTAACCAATGTAGAGATAATTTCAGTGGTCAACTTGCCACGCTCTTCTCCATGTCCATCGTCATTTTGAGCAAAATGATCAATCCCGCTCTGACTATTCACCGCACATACCGGCTCCCCATTCCACAATAGGCACCCATTCTGTGCCTCCACGTGTGTACCATAGGGGATATTCACATCACCGCTGACACCCGTAAACCGTGCCCGTTTTTTCACAATGTAGTTTTTGTACTCCACAAAAAATTCCTCCAAACATAACAAAACGTCTGGAGCATACGCCCAGACGTTCGTTGATTTCAGATATTTAGGCTGTCTGTTTAAGCAACTTCTGTTGCTCTTGCTGCCTGTACTTGTTAAACAGGGCATAATGTAGCCTCCGCAACCGAAGAAGCCGCCCATGGTCGTTGTAGTTTCGGTAATACGCCGTTTGACACTCCATGAATTGGTCGATATCGGCAAGTGTACGCTTACCGTCCAAATATTCACGATGGAACAGTTTTAGCTTGCGTCTTGCACTCTTCATTCCGCCACGATTGCCATTCACCTTAATTCTGCCAGTCTCTGTCAAAGTAAACCTTGCCTTACAGAAGCGGAATCCTTTAGAGCTGGAGAGAGGAACGATTTTGCATTTTCGCCGGTTGACACGAATACCATAGGACTCCATCATTGCCACGATCTCACGAGCAATCTTCTTCAGCTCCTCAATATCGGGGAGAATGATGTAATAGTCATCCATGTAATGACCAGCACAATGTATCCCCAGCTGGCATTTGATGTAGTTATCAATAGCACTGGGAAGCGCAACCATTTCCTGTTGACTTGGCTCCACACCGAGCGGCATACCACGACCAGGCGCTGTAGCTGGTGCCGTTCTGACAATGTAATCCGCAAACGCCCGAACTTCTGGGTTCAACATCACTTTACTATGCCGCTGGTATATTAGCTGACGGTTAGCATTTGGGAAGAACTTCTTCAAGTCCATAAGAAACACTGCACCATCACGCCCGTACCGTCGATAGTGCCATGCCAGTTGTTCTTTAAGCCGCCGAAATTGCCAATGTAATCCCTTATTCTTCTGACTGGCCGCATTGTCGATTATCATGCTGGGTTCATACAATGGAATAAGAATTTTGTTGCACTCCACCTTTTGAACCTGTCGATCAACAATGTGCGGAGCATCAATAGGACGTACTTTCCCTCGCTCATGAAGTGTAAAATGAGAACACGGTTGTGGCTTCCACATTCCACTGACCACCATTTGACGCCTCTTAGCAGTACCAGAAAGCAGATGCAGTTCAAAGTTCTGGGTGCTTTGTTTCCAACGCACACCCTTACAGCACTCTTTACCGAAAAAGAACATATCGTGAAAATTGTAAATTTTGTCGAGTGATCCTACCTCGTCACTCCGTTTTTGCCTATTGGCCTGTCGCCGCGCTTGGCGGCGTTGGTAACGCGCCTCTCGGCGCTCTTCACTTGTCATAATTTTATTCGCCCTCCGCATAGATGTCTTGTAGGTGCGTGTCTAAT
>OFGA01001953.1_pt1 | contig 13377 bp, 9 predicted proteins | sample 1521471 | NCBI WGS metagenome assembly OFGA01 (sample SAMEA3504086, study PRJEB24116) | mouse gut metagenome | biome: mouse gut; feature: mouse-associated habitat; material: faeces | place: Denmark | collected 2011
AAACAGTCCCGCGCCCTTCCGCGGGACTGTTTAGAAGCCAGAAATCCATGAACACCGCCCAAATCAGACCCCCTCTGCCGCAGCCTCTCCCTGACGTACCTTCCTCTCCTCTTACCCCACAGTCTTTATAATCAAAAGCTTCTCCCCCGGCTTCACAACCGTCCCCGTCAAATGATTGGTTTCCATCAAATTCTCCATCGTCGTATGATTCTCCTTCGCAATCCCAAACAAACGATCCCCTTCCCTTGCAATATACCCCACAATACCGGGACTCTGCTGTAAAGCCGCAAGATCCAGTTCCGTTTCTTCAATATCCGTAATCGCCATCCGCTCCTGCTGCTCAAACGCCAGAAGGTTCAAACTGATAACCGCCTTTACGTCTATGGTACGGCTGTCTGCAAGAACCGTAGTCACCTGCTCGATCCCGCCGTCCAGATGGATTTTAACCGGATTTTGGGCTTTGGGCATTTCAATTACCTGTGAAAACGGTATGTACGCCCGCGTTGAGCCGATCGGCATTGCGTCGTCCGGCGTCATATAAAGAACCTCCACTGTAAGCGTCCCCTCCGCCAACACGCCTTCGTCCGTAATCGCAGTCTGCTCTATGGCCAGTTTCTCCTCATTTACGCAAATCTGCAGAATATCCTCCTGTTCCGAGTCCATTTCAATTTTGTCCGCCATACGGCACTTCGCCTCGTTTTTTACCAGGAGTTTTTCAAAACACGCCGTCTGGAACCCGGGATTGACCTGCCTGTCAAGCGCGTATATATCGGAAATAATCTCAAGCTGCTCTTCTTTCCAAAGGCAGATAGACAAATTTACCACCATTTCCAGCAGGATATTCCGTTCTTCCCCGTCCTCGTCCGGCAGCGCTTCCATATTTACCTGCGCCAAAGCGGCTTCAATCCTGCAGACCAAAGATTCCTCGCATGTATTGCATTCCACGCTTCCTTGTATCGGTACGGTTGTTTCAAACCACTGCAGCCGTTCTTCCTCTTCCGCTCCGGAATAAAGCACATAAATAAGCGCTTCCCCCGCCACTTCGATTTCACCGTTTTTCAGACGGCTGTTTACGCCCCGCAGTTCTACGCTGCTCCAAAGGATTTCATCCATATTCGGCTTATTAGACGACAAAGAAATTTCCTTACGGATACGCAGCGTGTCTTTTTTATCCGTCATCAGTTCTAAAATTTCCATCTGTTCCGTCTCAATTTCGCAGCCCGTTTTATCCGGAATACCGGTAAGCACAGCCGTTTCCTCCGGCTTCTTCGCGACTGCCGTAAATTCGGCCAGGGAACGGATACTAAGCTTCCTGGAATTGATTACACTGACCGAAATGTCCTCTATCTTCCCCTCCACTTTTACCGGATCCAGTTCTTCGATCCCGTCTATGCTCAAACTCTCCTGGAATGTTATCTCCCCGTTCAGGCTGTTTATCTTTTTGCCGTCCAAATCCGTCCGGTATAATATATCAAACTCCAGCACGCCTTTAAACCAGACGTGGCCGTTATTGACATGGATTTCATCCAGATGAATTTTTCCCCTTTCCTTAATTACTTTCGTCAAATCCGGCTTAAAATCCGGCAGATTATAATCATCATCCAGCGTTACCTGGCTGAATGCGCGGCCAACTTCCCTGCTGTTATGCAAAATCTGTCTTTCTAATTCCACAAAAAAATCCTCCGTTCTGAATTTGTACTATCTTATTCAGAGCAGAGGAGATTTATTCCTGATTAACAAAGTTTCATTCGTATTTCTCTTGTAATAATATCGGTGTAACTAAATGATAACAACTGCGGCGGATTGCCTGCGTTTGTATCCTGGACTAAAATTGTAAATACGCTGGGATATGCGTTTTGTATCACACCCTCCTGAATGTCTATCTTATTTCTTCCCCGATCCAACTGGATCATTACCCGGCTTCCACACTGCTGGTGTACAGATGCACGTACTTTACAAATGTCTTCCTGCTGCATTCTTTTTCCTCCCTTTTCTGTGGCTGCTTGGTCAATTGTGTTCTAACCGTTTCAGTATAGCACAGTGTACAAGCATTGTCAAAAGAAATCTATCGGACAAATCCCCCATATTATCTCAATAAACGACATCTTTTCACAAGCTTTACAAGGGCGCGTCCCTTTGGAAAACCAAGCAGCTGCTCTTTTTTCACAGCGCCGAATTTTAATACCAGGACAAAGTAAACAATTGCCGACAGAAAGACCGCGGGCATAAGGCATATCACATTGCTTTCCACAAACGTCTGCATTCCTATATAAATTCCTTTCGCGCATAATCCCATCACCGCCGCGGCCGCCGCAGGCAGGAAGAACATCGTCACAAAATTTTCTTTTACCCCAATGCAGCGCCTTACGGAGATACTGTTTAGCACGCACATAATAAAGGAATATACAATCAGGCAGATTACAAGCGCATATAAGTCCAGTTCCGTAAACATCAAAAGCCCTGCCAGAAGAGCCGTCTGAATCACCAACGCAATCCCTGCGTTTCTGACCGGCAGATTGACCTTTCCGATTCCCTGCAAAATACCGTTGCTTAGCGTCGAAAGCGAATAAAAAACAACCGTAACCGCAATAAATGCCAGAAGCCTCGCCGCCATGTCAAGGGTGTCTTTTTGTGGAAACAAAAGCTTCATAATCGGCTCCGCCAGAACGAAAAGCCCTACGGCAGAAGGGATGGCAATCAGCATCGTAGTCAGCATTGCGTTTTCCGCTTTTCTGCGCGTCGCCGGCAAATCGCCAAGCGCGCTGCTCGCCGAAACCGCGGGGATCATCGCAGAGGAAAGCGAAGAAGCCAGCGCAATCGGAATATTAATAATAACCATTGCCTTTCCGGAAAATACGCCGTATGACGTTGCGGTTTCGGCAACCGTAAGCCCCCTGGAATAAATCATAACTTTCGAATATACAATCTGGTTAAACGAGGTGCTGAAATTATAGATAAAGGTACTTAAAATAATCGGCGTAACCGTACCTAACATCCCTCTTAAAATATTTCCATACGAATCGGTATAACGGTGCCTGTCCCGTTCAATCCTCCGATATAAAAGCCTGCGGTTAAGCCAGTACACCGACAGCATAAACAAAAGCGCAACCACCACGCCGCTTCCGGTTCCGAGGGCGCTGCCTGCCGCTCCGTAAATCGCCTGTTTTGTTTTGTCTCCCTGGCTTACCATCCCGATTAGCATGTGGGCGGCAAACAGGCTGATAACCGCATTTAAAATCTGTTCCGCAATCTGCGAAGCCGACGTCTGCAGCATAGATCCGTGCGCCTGGAAATATCCCCGCAAAACGCCTGCAAAACCGGACAAAAAAATCGTCGGAGAAAACACCTGCAGCACCACGGCCGCTTCTCCCTCTAAAAACAGCCCCGCGCCAAAAAAAATAAAGATACTTGCCGCCCCTCCAATGACGCAGACATAAATCATCGCACAGTGAAAAATCTTATGGGCGTTGCGGTATTCCTTAAGCGCCAGCTTCGACGCAATAATCTTTGATACGGCAGAAGGTATACTGTATGAAGACAATAAAAGGACAATGGTATAGATATTATACGCGGAAGTATAATATCCGTTGCCTTCATCCCCAATAATCGTCGTCAGCGGGCTTCTGTACAGGATCCCTATAATACGGCAAATAATCCCGGCAGCCGCAAGTATCCCCGCCTGTTTCAGATAATTATTCCCATTTAATTTCTTACCCATTAAAAGACCTCGCATCTTCTCCACGCACCAAAAATAAAATGACAGACTTTGTTCTCTCGTTTAAAATATTACACTATTCCGTAAAAGTAGTCAAACCTATCTGTCATTTTTTAAATATTCTTTATAAATCCGCAGCACGTTTTTACAAAATACGGCTTCCATTTCACGTTCCGAAAGCCCCCTGCTTTTTAATTCCCTGCCTAAAAGCCCCATTTTGGAGCAATCCGATAATTCCAGATGCGTATCCATCCCGTCGAAATCAGAACCCAGCCCCACGCAGCCTGTTCCTCCAATCCGCATTATGTGGCAGATATGATCCGCAATCCGCTTTATCCGGCTAAAATATATCCCGTCCTGCGGCTTTTCCTCTAAAAAAAGCCCGTAATAATTTATGCCGATAACGCCGCCCTTTCCGGCAATTTTACGTATCATATCGTCCGTAAGGTTACGGGGGTGCCTACACAACGCCGCCGCGTTGGAATGGCTCGCCACAAAAGGCCTTTTTGCCAGGCGGCACACGTCATAAAATCCCGCCTGCGGCAAATGCGACACATCCGGCACAATCCCAAGCGCTTCCATTTCCTCCAGAAACGCAATGCCGAGCGGCGTCAGCCCGTCTCTTCCCGCAAGGGAATTTTCATAATTCCAGGTAAACGTCATCATCCTTACGCCGTCTTTATAAAATTCCTTCAGTTTATCCAAATTACCCTCGCAGGCCTCTCCTTCCTCCAAAGTAAGAAGCGCGGAAATCCGCCCCGCACGTTTGTTTTCATAAATATCTTCCATTGTTCGCACCTGCCGGATTATGCCTTTATTTTTTTCCATTTCCTCCCGGAATACCGCAATCTGGTTTTTGGCGCACCGATAGGGGTTTTCCCCGTTATGAATATCCACAAATACGGCAAAGTTCTGTAATAGATATCCTCCCCGCCGCATTTTATCCAGATCCACCTGAAACGGATTGGATAAAAGCCCTGCCGGCAAGCCGGATGTTCTCGCCTTATAAATCGCTGAAACTGTATCGCAGTGCATATCCGCTATCTGCATAAAACCCCCTTCTTACCATATTACAGTGCCGGCCGAAGAAAGCGTATCCGCCAGATCCTGCCTGAAATCCGGATCTTTTGGAGAAAGGCTGTTGATAACGCAGCCGAAGCTTCCGGTATGGCCGGTAGCGTGTATATATCTGTAGTTTCCGATATACATAGCGATATGGCCGGGAAAATACAGCAGATCTCCCGGTTTTACCTGCGAAAGCCGGATTTTTTGGCGAGGAAAAAACCTCCACTAAAAGCCCGCATTCTTCATAGAGCCGCTCTGCAACGGCTTCCGCTGCGCGTTTTTGCTCCGTATAAATGCTTAGGCGGTTGACCTCGTTGCCCATAGAACTGAATGCCTGTTCCCAAAGCCAGGGCTCACCGCCAGCAATGAGATAGGACGCCTGTGCCGGTTCTGTGCCCTTCCGCCGCAAAGCCTCTACTGCGCCCGCAAAGGCAAAAACAGACGTGATTTTCCGCCCTTCCGCAAAGGGCAGCCCTTCTTGCGGAAATTCTCCCTCTGCGGGTGGCATGACGATTCCCACGCCGTTCTGCCGCATTTCATCCAGCAGTGCCGTCGCGTTCTGCCGCCATCCGTCCCCGGTGATGCCCTCTTTTCTGGTATGCAGTATTCCTTCCCAGACGCCGGCTTGTTCCTCTATGTGGTATGGGCTTCTGGAACGCGTATAGTATTCCCGCCATGCCGCGGGCAGGAGCCTTGTCCAGCCCGGCAGCGGGGGGGCTTCTCCTTCCGCTAAAAAACGTATCCTTCCTTTTTTCATATGCCGTTCCCCCTTGCGTTAGTGTTTTCCCTGTTTCATGCAAATTGCATTGTATATAAAAAAATACAAAATGCAGTATTGTTCTTTTTTATGCCATATCGCTTTATTTTCTGCTTATATCTGCTAAATTCTGACAGATTGCATAAAAAACTGTGCGTGTTTTAATATCTGGTTTTTGCGCATCATTTTGATTTCTCATTTTTTATCCGTTATGAATAAAAAAAATCATATCAACAAAAATTTTTTATTATTTTCGCACAAGTATTCAATTTTGTACACAGAATACAACCAAATTTATTCGTAAACGATTGACAATAATTCCGAAATAATTTATCATGAAATTATTGAAAAGGGAATCGGCGGGCATGGCATTTCCTGTGATATTTTATCCTTTCCTGCCCGTAAACGGTTCCTGTGTCCCCCTATAAAACTAATGTATGAAAGGAGTCCCATTCCATGAACACAAAAATCATGAAAACGATGGACGGCAACGAAGCGGCTGCGTATATTTCCTACGCGTTTACCGAAGTTGCTACCATCTACCCTATCACACCTTCCTCCCCTATGGCGGAGCATGTTGACAGCTGGTCTGCAAATGGCAAGAAAAATTTGTTTGGCCAGACAGTCCGCCTTGTGGAAATGGAATCCGAAGCGGGCGCGGCAGGCGCGATGCATGGCGCATTGGAGGCCGGTACGCTGACGACTACATACACAGCATCTCAGGGTCTTTTGCTGATGATTCCCCCGATGTACCGTATTGCGGGCCAGCTGAAGCCCGGCGTATTCCATGTCAGTTCCAGAACAGTCGGCACACATGCATTCTCGATCTTCGGCGACCATTCCGACGTTATGAGCTGCCGCCAGATTGGCTGTGCAATGCTTTCTTCCGCATCTGTGCAGGAAGTTATGGATTTGGGCGGCGTTGCGCATCTGTCCGCAATCAAGGGCAGTGTGCCGTTCGTACATTTCTTTGACGGTTTCCGTACTTCCCATGAGCTTCAGAAAATTGAAGTTATGGACTATGATGAGATTGGCAAGCTGATTGACGAGGACGCGCTCAGGAAATTCCGCAAGAGCTCTCTGAATCCGGAACGTCCCGTGCAGCGTTCTACTGTACAGAACCCTGACGTATTTTTCCAGAACAGGGAAGCATGTACGCCGTTCTATACACGTCTGCCGGAAATCGTTGAGAACTACATGCTGGAAATCAATAAAATTACAGGCCGCAATTATCACCTGTTTAACTACTTCGGCGCACCCGATGCAGAGCATGTTATCATTGCGATGGGCTCCATCACAGGCGCAGCGCAGGAAGTTGTGGAAAATCTGACGGCAAAGGGTGAAAAGGTTGGCTTCCTGCAGGTACATCTGTATCGTCCATTCTCCATGAAGCATTTCATGGAGGCTCTGCCGGAAAGTGCGAAGATTATCACTGTTCTGGACAGAACGAAGGAACCCGGCGCATTGGGCGAACCTCTGTACGAAGATGTCTGCTCTGCACTGGTAGAGGCTGGACGCAGCCCTCAGGTGCTGGCTGGACGCTACGGCCTTTCTTCCAAGGACGTAACACCTGCGCAGGTAGTTGCGGTATTTGACAATATGAAGGGCGTGAAAAAGCACCATTTCACTGTTGGCATCATCGACGATGTTTCCAATACGTCCATCGAGGTCGGCGCAGAGCCGGAAGTTACTGATGAAAGCACGATTGCATGCAAATTCTGGGGCCTTGGCTCTGACGGTACCGTTGGCGCAAACAAAAACTCCATCAAAATCATCGGTGACCATACAGACAAGTACGCACAGGCGTATTTTGAATATGATACCAAGAAATCCGGCGGTATCACAAAATCCCACCTGCGTTTTGGCGATGTGCCCATTCGCTCCAGCTATCTGGTGTTCAAGGCGGACTTTGTGGCATGTCATAATCAGTCTTATATCTCGAAGTATGACATTGTTTCCGAGATTAAGCCCAATGGTACATTCCTGCTGAACTGCGGCTGGAAGGGTGAAGAGCTGGAACGCCATCTGCCCGCAGAAGTAAAGCGGACAATCGCGAACAATAACATTCAGTTCTATACCATTGACGCGGTAGAAATCTGCCGTGAAATCGGCCTTGGCAACCGTACAAACTCCGTATTGCAGTCTGCGTTCTTCAAGCTGGCGAATATCATCCCTGTTGAGGACGCTGTGGGCTATATGAAGGCGGCGATTGAAAAATCCTACGGCAAGAAGGGTGAAAAAGTTGTCAATATGAACTATGCGGCGGTTGACGCTGGGCTTTCCGGCCTTGTAAAAATTGACGTGCCCGAAAGCTGGAAAGACGCAAAGGATATTGATAAAGAGGACGCAAAACGTATCCTGCCCGAATATGTGGAAAAACTGCTTGTTCCCATGAATGCACTGAAAGGCGACAGCCTGCCAGTCTCTGTATTCGCTGGGCGCGAGGACGGCACTGCGCCGCTTGGCACATCCAAATTCGAGAAACGCGGCGTTGCCATCGATGTACCTGAATGGGACCCGACAAAGTGTATCCAGTGCAACCAGTGCTCGTATGTATGCCCGCACGCTTGTATCCGTCCGTTCCTGCTGACGGAGGAGGAAGCTGCAAACGCGCCCGAAAGCTATATCACGAAGAAAGCTGCTGGCGCAGGCGAAATTTCCAAATATATGTACCGTATGCAGGTTGACCCGCTGGACTGCCAGGGATGCGGCGTCTGCGTAACTGCCTGCCCTGCAAAGGAAAAGGCTCTGGCGATGAAGCCGCTGGATACGCAGATGGGTGAACAGGACAACTGGGACTTCTCCCTCGTGCTTTCCTATAAGGAGAACCCGATGGACAAATACAGCGTGAAGGGCAGCCAGTTTGAACAGCCTCTGCTGGAGTTCTCCGGCGCATGCGCAGGCTGCGGCGAAACAGCATACGCGAAGCTGATGACCCAGCTTTACGGCGACAGAATGTACCTTGCGAACGCAACAGGCTGTACACAGGCTTGGGGCGCGGCGGCTCCCTGTGTTCCTTACACAACGAATAAAGAGGGTCATGGCCCCGCATGGAGCAATTCCCTGTTTGAAAATAACGCGCAGTTCTCCCTCGGTATGGTTCTCGCGGTAGAACAGCAGAGGGAACGCGTAGCAATGAAGCTGAAAGACCTGCTTGCGCTGGCAAATGACGCGGCGTTTGCGGAAGCAGGCAAGGTATGGCTGGATAACTACAATGACGGACACCGCAGCAAAGAGGATACAAAGGCTCTGCTGACGGCGCTGGAAGGGCTTTCCGTAAGCGGCGAAGCGGCTGGACTGAAGGATTTCATTCTGGAAAACAGAGAACACCTGACAAAAAAATCCATGTGGATGTACGGCGGCGATGGCTGGGCATATGACATCGGTTACGGCGGCCTTGACCATGTGCTTGCGTCTGGCGTAGATGTAAATGTGCTTATTGTAGATACGGAGGTTTATTCCAACACAGGCGGCCAGTCCAAGCGGCGAGGACATCAACGTTATGGTATTCGATACAGAAGTTTACTCCAACACAGGCGGACAGTCCTCTAAGGCTACCAAGACCGGCGCTACCGCACAGTTCGCGGCAGGCGGTAAGCCTACCGTAAAGAAAGACCTGGGTATGCTGGCAATGAGCTATGGCTATATCTATGTGGCACAGGTTGCGCTGGGGGCGAACCCCGCACAGCTGATTAAGGCGCTGAAAGAGGCAGAGGCATACAATGGCCCGTCCCTTATCATTGCTTATGCGCCTTGTATCAACCATGGTATTTCCAAGGGTATGGCAAACGCACAGCTGGAAGCGAAGCTGGCTGTTGACGCGGGTTACTGGCATCTGTACCGCTACAACCCTGACCTGAAGAAGGAAGGCAGGAATCCGTTCATTCTGGATTCCAAAGAGCCTACCATGGACTACAACGAGTTCATCATGGGCGAAGTACGTTACTCCTCTTTGGTACGTACATTCCCCGAAACAGCGGAGGTACTGCTTAAAGAAGCGGCGGACTACGCAAAGGAGAAATACGAATCCTACCGCAGCATGGCGGAAAGATAAAAAGAAAGACCTTGAAATCGTGGGGCAAAACTTTGTTTTGCGGAGGATAAAAAATCTGGCGGCTCCGGAATATCCGGGGCTGCTTTTTATTGCCTTGTTTTTACGAAAGAGTTATAATAAAGAAAAGGAGGGTTCAGGCTATGAAAGTGACGTATCTGCATCACAGCGGTTTTGCTGTGGAAACGGAAACAAAGGTATTACTGTTTGATTATTATACGCAAGGCGGGCGTTTTTGTTATTTTGATCCGGCAGAATATGCCGGAAAGGATATTTTAGTATTTGTTTCCCATTTCCATGAGGACCATTTTGACCGCCGCATATTGGACTGGGCGGGGCAGAGCGGCGTGCGCTATATATTCTCCAGGGATGTACGCCCGGGGGCGGAATTTAAGGGGGAGAAGCTGGTGGTAGAGCCGCACGCAGCCTATGATTTTGCAGGGGTTCACATTGAAACACTGCGTTCGAATGACGAGGGTGTTGCGTTCTTTGTGGAGGTGGACGGCAGGCACATATATCACGCGGGCGACCTGAACTGGTGGCACTGGAACGGCGAGAGCGATGCTTTCAACCGTGACATTGCCAGAAGCTACACAGAAGAAGTCGACAAGCTGAAAGGGCGCAGGATAGATGTGGCGTTTATTCCGGTGGATCTGCGGCTGGAAGACAAATATTACTGGGCGGCGGATTATTTTATGGAAGAAATTGGCGCGGAAATTATGTTCCCCATGCATTTCTGGGGGAAGTTTGGTGTATGCAGAATGTTGGAAGAAAAGGGCTACGGCACCAAAGTTATGGATATCCGTGCAAAAAATCAGGAATTCCTGCTGCCGTAGAACACCGACTATTGATGGAAAAAACGGGGAAAATCTGCCTGCTTTTGGGCAATATCACAAAAAAGCCTTTCCCTGTGGATTCTGCATTGCATATGCAAAATCGGAGGGCTATAATGGAGTCCATAGAAAGACGTCCCGGATCTTGAAACGGGACGCTTTCGTCATTTGAAAAGGGGGAGCGGAAGATGGAAGCAATGGAGGAGAAAAAGGCACATCTGTTTTCAAACCGGGATTTGCGGCGGTTGATTGCGCCGATGATTATTGAACAGCTGCTGGCGATACTGGTTGGCATGTCGGATTCCATCATGGTTGCAAGCGTGGGGGAGCACGCTGTTTCGGGCGTGTCATTGGTAGATAATATTTTCATACTGCTGATTTATCTGTTTGCGGCGCTGGCAACGGGCGGCGCGGTAGTTGCGGGGCAGTATCTCGGGCAGAACAACCGGGAGAAGGCGCGGGCATCTGTTAATCAGCTCATACTGTTTACGGCATTGTTTTCCATTTTCATTACGGTGCTGATTTATCTGGCGCGCAGCTTTATTTTGCATAATGTATTTGGGCATATTGAGGCTGATGTCATGGAGGCGGCGAAAATTTACCTTGTGGTTGTTTCCGCGTCCATACCGTTTATCGCGCTTTATAATGCGGGTGCGGCGGTATTCCGCTCTATGGGTAACTCCAAGGTGCCGATGTATCTGTCTTTCCTGATGAACACCATCAATATCTGCGGCAATGCCCTGCTGATTTTCGGTTTTCATATGGGCGTTGCCGGTGCGGCGGTTTCAACGCTTGTTTCCCGTATCATTGCGGGCGTGGGGATATTGATACTGTTGCGCGCGCCGGGGCTTGTGCTGGGACTGGATAAACCGTTTTCGTTCCGGCTGGATGGCGCCATGCTGAAAAAAATTGCTTATATCGGTGTGCCGAACGGGCTGGAAAACGGCATGTTCCAGCTGGGGAAAATACTGGTGCTGAGCATGATTGCGAGTTTTGGGACGGCGTCTATTGCGGCAAACGCAGTCGGCAATATCCTTTCAACGTTCCAGGTCCTGCCTGGGATGTCCGTCAGTATGGCGATTATTACGGTCTGCTCCCGCTGTGTCGGCGCTGGGGATTATGATATGGCAAGGTATTATACGCGCAAAATACTGAAGCTGATACATGTCATGATTATTGTGTTTAATATTGTGATTCTGGCGGCTATGCCGCTTGTGCTGTATCTCTATAATCTTTCGGACGAGGCTGTTATGCTTACGAAGCAGATTGTCTGGTGGCACGCTGTGTGCGCCGTTCTGATATGGCCGGAAGCGTTTTCTCTGGCGAATACACTGCGCGCCGCAAGCGATGTGAAGTACTGCATGGTCTGGTCAGTCATATCCATGTGGGTGTTCCGTATCGGGTTCAGCTGGCTGCTGGGCGTAAAAATGCAGATGGGTGTATTCGGCGTGTGGGTCGCGATGACGATAGACTGGCTTGTGCGTGCAATATTGTTCATCATACGTTACCGCGGGACGAAATGGCAGCATGCAATGGTGAAGTAAAGACGGGGCAGGCATTCCTTTTTTGTATCATGAGCATATTTTTTCAAAAAAAGGTTTGACAAGCTATAAAAATGATGCTATACTGTTTCTTGCAGTAGGCATTTTGGAGAAGTACTCAAGAGGCTGAAGAGGCGCCCCTGCTAAGGGTGTAGGTCATTCGCGTGGCGCGAGGGTTCAAATCCCTCCTTCTCCGTAAAAATTGGAAATTCTGTGTGAAAACAGGAATTTCCAATTTTTTTATGTTCCGGATAAATTTTTACATCTCTTTATTACGCCATTATTTTGCATTGCTTTCGCACTCATCTGAACCCATGCACATACTCAGTTTTATCAGCTCCCTGATAGCGGGAGAAATCCATTTATCCTTTCGGTAGATCAGCTGAATCAACATCTGCATAGAATAATCCTCCATTTGGAATACAGAAAGATTCCCCTTTTGCAGCTCTGCGTGGGCGGTGGCTTCGGGCAGGAAGGTTATGCCGAAATTATGCTTTGTGAAATCGAGAATATTGCTGATACTCCCAATTTCCAGATTAGATTTGATTTCCAGATTCCGTTCTGCACAGTCATGCTCAAATACCTGCCGGTAATTGCAGCCTGGCTCTGTCAGAAGAAGATTTTCTTCCAGAATATCCCGAAGGCGGATATTTGTCCGCCCCGCAAATGGATGCGCGGGACAGCAGAGGAAAACAATATTTGTCGGCTGCTCCCATGCGGTGTTCCACTCGGGAACGGCGATTTTTTTATCCAGCGTCAGAATCAAATCTACCTGATTTTTCCGCAGCATTTCCATAATTTCCAACGTTGTCGCATTGCGTACGGAGATTTGCACAGATGGCCACAATTTCAGATATTGTTTCAAAACAGGCGGCAGAATATAGTTGCAGGTGGATTCAATCGCCCCAATGCGAAGAACACCGCTTGGCTTTTGGGCATTGGAAATGACTGCCTTTGTTTCAGACGCAAGGGAAGTGAGGCGGTTGGCATAGGGCAGAAGCTCCAGCCCTTTTGTGGAAAGGGAAAAGCGTTTTCCTGTCCGCTCAAACAGTTCAACGCCCAGTTCCGCTTCCAGCTGCTGAATCTGCTGTGTAACGGAAGACTGCGTATAACCCAGATGCTCTGCCGCTTTGGAGAAGCTCATAAATTCGCAGACATGTATAAATGTTGTCAGATGGCGCAGCTCCATAAAACATACCTCCTAAATCATAAAAAATTATAAACATAATAAAAATCATTAATTTTACTTATATTATAATCTGTGCTATGATGTTTGTAAAGAAAAGGCAGGAAGAAAGATATGTCCAGGCAGTGTCATTACAAGTGTCTGCATACGCCTTTCCGCAAATTTTGTCGGCGTCTTCGTTAAAAATCCTTGCCGTACCGCCCGCCTGGCGGCTCCGCCGCTGGGGCAG
>OFGA01001956.1_pt1 | contig 13362 bp, 11 predicted proteins | sample 1521471 | NCBI WGS metagenome assembly OFGA01 (sample SAMEA3504086, study PRJEB24116) | mouse gut metagenome | biome: mouse gut; feature: mouse-associated habitat; material: faeces | place: Denmark | collected 2011
AACCCTGGACACCCTGATTAAGAGTCAGGTGCTCTACCAACTGAGCTAATCGCGCGGAACTTTTATTTTCCTTTTGCATTTCCTCAACGCAAGAAATATTATATAACAGTTTTCATGATAATGCAAGAGTTTTTTTCAACTTTTTTCACTTTTTTTAAATTTTTTTCATATCCCTGCTTTTTTCCCGCTTTTTCCCCTCTGTCTGGCATCTTTCGGACGTCTTCGGGTTCTGCATCCCGTCTTAGGAAGGCAGAACCAAAGGCCCTATAGCAACATATAACGTGCATCAGATTATGTCCACCATAATCTCATTCTGTAATCGGAAGATAAGAAGAGCAGCAATATAATCACAATGTATAGATCGGGCGTGCCAGTTCACAATTGATCCGCAAGCTCTCTCAACGTGCGGTCAATATTGTTCCCATGAACATACAGGATCTTCTGTCCTTTCTTCCTCTCGCTCATGATCTTATAGTAGAGCCCATGCTTTAAGATATCTGTATTCACAATAATATATTTCTTATTATGGAGCACCGCCGGATCAAAATGCATATGGTCAGATTCCAGGAATTGGCTGTTAGGAAGACATCGCCGCATCTTCCTCTGCCAGTTCCTATGTCCGCCGATCACGATACTCTTATCCAGCTTCCCGATCCTGACCTCCTTATCCTCTTTATCCTCTTTCTTATCTTTCTCAGTCTTCATCCATATTCCAGAACAATCCCTGCCTGTACGGCGCTCTTCTTCTGCCTGTTTCTCCTCTTCTGCCCGCTTCTCCTCTTCTATCCTCTCTTCCTTCCTGCGGAGTATGTAGCTTTGCAGTTCCCGAAGCTCTGCTTTGTCTTTCTCATGCTTCTCCTCTCTCTTAAGAGCTTCTCTTTTCAGCCGTTCTATCTGCCGTTGTGCTTCTGTAAGCTTACATTCCCTGTCCTTCCCTTGCCGTTCTAATCCGCAGATCTTCTGTTCCAGCCTGCGCTTTTCATTTTCAGCACTTTTTAAGGTGTTTTCCTCACATTCTCTGCGGTATCGGACCTCTTCCGGTACATCATTCTCATACATTGCCTCGATCTGCTGGATATATTTGCACAAGGTCGTAACCAGAAGCAGATATTTGTACCGTTCCCAGTCCTTCTCTTCGAATACGGCACACATGACCTCCGCCTCCCATTTCTCCAGACATAAGCCGTACAGCGCCGCCGTCTCCAGTCCAAATTGTCCGAGCAGGCTTTCCAGCCGCCTCCATAACGCATTGTTCTCCTCGTTAATATCCTCCAGGAATGCACTCACATAATAGGCGCCCGGATTCCAATGCTTCCGCAATAGCTCACGGTATATCCTCTTTCCCTCGGTCATATCGGTTTCCTGACCCGGGCTTCTTAAGCGGTCGTCCTCATATCTTTTAAGCATACAGACCACCTGGCAGAACTCATAATCCTCTGCGATCGGAACGGACAGGTCTTCTGCGATCACCATCTGAACCACCATCCGGGATAGTTCCAGTTCCATCGCAAGCCCCTTGCCCAGAGAATCCCGATATTGCTCCCCTTCCAGGCAGTCAAGCTTCTTGATCACATTCTTCAGCGGACGGTATCCGGCATAGATAATATCCATGATCCCGCGGTATCTCTCCTCATTCCCGCCGTCACCGCCGGCTCTGAGCAAGAGAATCAGACCGGCCGCAAGCTTCGCCGCCCTTCTCTCCGTCAGCAGGAACTTACGCAGGTATGCCGCAGCATTATACTCTGACCGGCGGAACGCGTCTATACAAGAGTCCGCGCAGTCCTCCGCAATCCTCTCCAGCATACTTCTGCAGCGTTCATTCCTGACGATCGCGTACATAAGGAACGGTATCACATCTACCCGCATCTCCTTAAGATGCATCATCTCAATCGGTTCTAACAGCCTTTGGTTCACCTCTGTCAACTGCTCCCCGGCGCCCTCCCGGAGACCTTTCCCGAACACATCCTCGTAGATCTGTTCCCTCCGCTCCTCGTCAAGCTCCATCCTCACCGCCACGACTCCCCGGCCTGTGTCTTCGACCGGAAGCAGATCATCCCGGCGCATCGTCTCCGCGACGGCTCTCGTCAGCATCTTCGAAGAGATCTCCGGGGTATGAAGACATCTGTCTACAAATGCCGCCTTCACATTCACCTTGCAGCATAATCCGTCATATATTATTCTGTTTCTTTCCATTAAAAATCCTCCCGCGTTACAGCCTGTTGAATACTCTGTGACATTGAAATAATCCGGCGACCTGCCGTAGATAAAATGAACTTCTAAGAATATACGAGACTCATATATAATTCTTTGATGTGGTTATTCTAGCACATCTTTTTTGACGGTTCAAGAAAAACCGTTCGACAAATCTATCTGGGAATCTATCCAAAAATCTATATTGCCGGCATATTCTTCCCCGCATTTACATATATTAGTACAACGGACAGTATCGTAATATACCGCTGTACCAGAAAAGGGAGGCCATTCATGCATATTAAGAACATTATAAAAGCCTGCGGCATACATCTGAGAAAATATATCGCTCCCCGGGACATGCCTTATGCTCTCGCAGCGATCCTGCTTGGCTTCCTGAATCATTTCCTCTATCAATTGAGCGGAGGATCTGCCTTCATAGCCCTGATCTGCCCTATCAACGAATCCGTCTGGGAGCATTTGAAATTATTATTTTTCCCGATCCTATTCGTATCGGCGGCGCAGTATCTAAGATACCGCCCGGAGGCCGTGCGCTTCTTCTATCACCGTTTCCTTGCCGCCATCTGTGCGGTGGGCGCAACGATTGTCGTGTTCTATACCTATACGGGAATGATCGGACGGAATTTCCTTGTCATGGACATCCTGACCTTCGTGTTCAGCATCTTCTCCGCGTTCGCTGCAGATGCTTATTTCTGCCGCAGATGCACAAGAAGGACCTCACAGGCAGCAACCTTCTCCCTGTGGATCCTTGTCTCTTTGTGCTACTTTGTATTCACTTGTTTTCCGCCGGATATCCCGCTCTTCTTCTCGGCCCAGGGATAGTTACGGGTTAAAATCCTCTATTACTTCTGGACACGTTTTCTTCTGGAGCCGTATACCATGGTATAACCCGCTGCCGCGGCACATAAGAGCAGCCACGGATATACCGCCGTATAGTCTCCGGTCTTTGGACTTCTTGTACCATTACTGTTTGTATTCACCGCAGATGCAGTGCCATTCTGGTTCGTTCCTGCCGGCTTCAGATTCTCCGGCACATTTACCTGGGACATAGCCTGATCTGATATTACAAGCAGATAATCGGATGCATGGCTGAACACCAGGCTTACATTGCCCTCCGAATCAATCTGGCCTGCGTCAATGAATACAAGCTTTCCGTTTTTGTCATGATAATACAGATTGCCATACTTTCCTGCATGCTCTGAACCAACACCAATACTCAGCGTCGCCTTGAAGCCGAAGTCACCTTCATGTGCAAGAGAGATCTGCAGACTTGGATTATCGCCTGCAACGGCCGTTACCGTTGAACCCGGGATATTATTCGTATTCTTGGTCACCTTAAGGTCAATACTCTCTTTGTTTACCGTCTGGATATCTTTACCGTTGATCGTCCAGCTATATCCGTCCATCACCAGAACTACATTCACATCCTTCCCTTTTGCAGCCTCCAGAATTTCCATCGGCACGGAAGTCCATGAATTCATATTTAACTGAACGGTCTGTCCCGGTGTGGAACTATTGATCTCTCCGACAACAGTACCAAGGTTTTTGTCGGGATACTTTATATCTCCTGAGGTTGAACCAGAAGTTGATCCTGACGGGGTTGACGGATTGGATGGCTTGGATGGTTCAGCCGGTTTCTTGATCACTTCTGCGCTTCCGCGGTATGTCCGAACACCAGTCATCTTGTTTGTAGGAACAACAATTGTTTTACTCGGCGCCATGCCCTCATCCCAGGTAACCTCACCCAGGCCTTCAAATGTTGTCATTGTATCAACCGTCTCTCCTCTGTCCGCTACCTGGCAAAAGATCCTCTCTTCATCGCCTGTATTGATAACGTAACGAATCAAGAAATTCTCGTACATAGCCCACGTGTAACAACTGGCTCCATTCTTCATCGGGTAATCAAATGTAATGGGATAAAACCAACATTGGAATTTCAGCCCTTCATACAATTGCGGTGCACCTGCTTCCATCAACATGTGGGTCCCCGTTATATAAGAGGCCCCTTCTTCTACAATTCGAATATCTGAATCTCTAACCTCAATACCATTCTGATCATAATACTCATATACTAATTCTATCCACATTCCCTCGGCAAACTTCGCTGCCATATCAATATGAATATCTTTTACTTTTTCTGGAATCACTCCATTTTCATCATAGGGATACCACCCCATTTCCCAACCGTTAAATGAATATTCCTTCGTAATATCCTCTGGTACAAATTCATTCATTTGCTTCAACAGATTCCCAAATACTTCCCCAGATTTATAAAGAAGCAATCGATCCTCTGTCGCTACATTTCCTTCTGTATCCGGATATTGATAATGTGCCTGTATATAATTTTTGTCATATTGCGCAATGATATTCCACTGGAACTCTCCGCCTGGGTATACCGATTCAGAAAACTGAGTATCTTCTGTAATCACTTTTCCATCCTTATCCTTCCAGCCAATCTGGGTCAGTCCCCCATAATTGAACTTCGTCTCCGGAAGAGTAATTCCCATCTCTTTTAACGTCTGCTGCCCCTCAATATTCTTCTTAGTTACTTCACTGACAATACGGTACTCTCCATTTTCATCCCACGCCGTAAAGGTAATCCATAGATCATATGTTGAATCGTCAGAAGTATCACCATCCGGCCCTGTTACCTCAGCCGTTCCCTCTGACTCTTCAGATTCACTATCATTCCCGTCAGACTCAGCCGTTCCCTCTGACTCTTCAGATTCACTATCATTCCCGTCAGTCTCAGCCGTTCCCTCTGACTCTTCAGGTTCACTATCCTTCCCGTCAGTCTCAGCCTCATCTTTATCCTCAGATTCCGGCTCGTCCTCTATCTCCGGAACAGTATCATCACCTGCATCGACCGCTTCATCCGAACCATTCTCAGCGTCCTTTTCAACTGTATCCGCAGCTGTTCCATCGCCTAATTCATCCGCATAACTGCTGACAGGCCAAACCAATGTAACCAGCATCGCCAACAGCAGTGCAAAGACAATCTTTCCTTTCATTTGTCTCTTGCAAACTCTCATTTTTCTTTTCCTCCATAATACCTTTGTTGCTGAATTATATTTTATCCTCTACATAACTTCACTTGCACGCATTCCTCCTTCCCGTTGATATGATAGCGAGCAGCTCCTACTCTTCCACCACCGCGCTGATCTCCACGGACGACACGCTGTCTCCGTTCAGACCGATCGCAAGCTCTGTGTCCCCGCTCTCGTAGACCAGCTTAGCCGCGGATTCTTCCGAAGCCTCTCCGTAAGCGTCTGTTACCTCATCCTTCGTGCTTCCGATACTGATACCTTTGTCGGTGGACACCGTATCGTCCATGAACACAACGGACAATACATAATCCTTGTCTCCGTCAGGATAAGTATTCAATTTAAAGCCCGGATAGGTATACACCTTGTCGAGTCCTTCGAAAGCACAGCTCTCAGATTCAAAGTATTCGTCTGCTTCGCCCAGCCCTTCAATCACCTTGGATGCGTCCGCACCCATCTCGATCTTCGTGGACCCGCTGGTGAATGAATAGCCTCCGTCAGACGCGCCTCCTTTGTCCGAACCGCCGCAGGCGGTAAGTCCGAACACCATGGACAGCGCTGCTGCCGTCATAATTCTTCTCATGTTTCTCATTATAATCTTCCTCCTTTTCTTCGGTAGCGCCCCCTCGCCTTCGCTCGGCGGCATGTCGTCGGAAGGCATCCTAATAAATGCTTCGCATTTGCCTTCCTCCTTTTCTTCGGTAGCGCCCCCTCGCCTTCGCTCGGCGGCATTTCGGAGGAAGACATTATAAAAATGCTTCGCATTTGCCTTCCTCCTCTAATAACTCACGATTTCTCCATATTCTGATAGTTCTTTGCGCTGAACGGCTTCCATATAATCATAGAACTGGATTTTTTCAGCATATACACTCTGATACTCCGGATCTGCTCTGTGATCCGTAAGCTCGTAATTCTCCTTCAGATATCTTCCAAAGTAACTGGTAAGTTTCTCTGCGCCCGTCAGGTTCATGTGCAGCCCGGCGTCGTATGTATCTGTGTTATAGTCGATCCCTACTTCCGAAGCCAACTTCTCATAGTTGAAATAATCAAGGCCGTATTGTGCCGCATATGCGGCGATCTGCTCATCCCACTCGTCATACCAGTGGGGGAAGAGGCTCGGCGACTTGACCAGTACCAGTGCGATCCCGTTCTCTTCGCATAATGTCCGCATCTTGTCCAGATACCCCATGGCATTGCTGCCCAGCGTATAGTCCGCCAGAATATCCGGTTCCGGGAATCCTTCGGCAGGCCTTACGTCCACCCGCATATAATAGCCGTTATGGGAGATCTTATCCTTGCCAAACATATAGGTCAGGTCTTCCGCCGACAGATCGGACCAGCGGGAATGATACCGCAGGATCGGGAACAGGTAATCCAGAGTATTCTCCCTGTCTGTCATCGATGCCTTGATGGCGTCAAGCTTCGTCTTCGAGAATTCCATTCCGTCGATGGTCATACGGTTATAGGCTTCGCTCTGAGGTTCGTCATACTTGAGCGCCAGCACGTTGAATACGACGACCCTGGGCGTCTCGTACCGGAGAGTATCTTCCAGCATATAATAAGACTGCCAGGCTAACTGCTGTGCGGAACCTCTGATATAACTGCTGATACCGTACTCCTCATACAGCGTGATGGGCGAGAAATTCTCATAGACCTCACAGTCTCCGACGAACAGCACCTCATGGCCGGTCGTCTCTTCGTAGTATTCGGCAGTCAGCGCGCCCTCTACAATGTCGGACATATACTTCGGCATCAGAAGCCGCTGCAGGAAGAACAACGTAACAAGCAGGACCGCCAGGAATGCCGCCGCCTTGAAAACCCAGACAAATGATTTCTTATGCATTTGCCTCCCCTCCTTCCTAATGTACCGCCCCCTCACCTTCGGTCGGCGGCATGTCGGCGGAAGGCATTTCAGAAATGCTTCGCATTTGCCTTCCTCCTCAAAATTGATTATAGATAAACTGGCTCTGGTCGAATCCGATTCCATAGGCGCCGAAGATTATGACCGATAAGACCAGCACATAGAAGACCGCATATCTTACGATCTCCGGCGCGGCGAAGATTAGATCCCGCACACTGCCTTTCTTCTCCTCAATCAGACTGACTGCGAACAACAGGAGCAGGCAGACGGACAGCAGGGCGTAATCGGCTCCGGTAAGCCCTAATTCCAGGAATGCTCCTGTATGAAGCTCCGACAGACGGAAATGTGTGAACATATTTCCGAACATGCGGAATGTAAGGGGTACGTCCCGATAACAGTCGAACATGCGCAGACTGCTCATCAGCAGGATCGTCCGCAGGATCTCAAACACACCATACCAGCGCTTATCTTTTACATGGAATCTGTTGTGGAACTTCTTATATAATGGCTCGCATTCCTGGGAGATCATGATCACTACGAAGTTCATCAATCCCCATACGATGAAGTTCCAGCTTGCGCCGTGCCAGATTCCCGTCGTAAACCATACGGCGAAGGAGGACAGATACACCGGGACACGTTTCCCGATGAAATCTCCGAACTTCGCACGGGAGGCTTTGGAGACGTTCAGCATCGGTTTGCACACCGAGATCGGATAGAAGATATAATCCGTGAACCAGGTTCCCATAGTGATATGCCACCTGTTCCAGTATTCTTTGATATTCTTAGACAGGTAAGGCCGCCGGAAGTTCTCAGCCACGGTGATCCCCATGGTCTCTGCGATACCGATGGTGATGTCGATACCCCCGGTGAAGTCTGCATACAGCTCGAATGCATAGAACATCATGCCCACGAATACGAACCCGCCCTGATAGGTGTCTGGATTCTGAATGATGGCGTTCACGGCAGTCAATATCCGGTCCGCGATCACGGCCTTCTTAAAATACCCCCACAGGATCCGATAGAGTCCGTAAGCAACCGTTCTGGTATCAAAATCATGCCGCTCATAGAGGGACTTCGCGAGGTCGCTGTATCTGCTGATGGGCCCCTGTACCAACTGCGGGAAGAAGGATACGAACAATGCAAGCCTGAACAGGTTCTTCTCCGCCCGGCACGTTCCGCGGTATACGTCTATGATGTAGCCCATGGTCTGGAAGGTGTAGAAGGAGATCCCCATAGGAAGCACCAGGTCTACGAAGGAGATCTGCCCGCCGCTCCCAAACATCCGCAGGAGTCCGTTAAAATTCGCGATCACAAAATTCGTATACTTCAGCACCGCCAGGATCCCAAGGTTGAACAGCAGGCAGCCGAGCAGCCATTTCCACTGTTTTGCCTTCATGGAAGCCTTGTAAGCCTTCTTCTCTTCCCGGCTAAGGCTTCCCTTATTCGCCTTGATATAGGCGTCCTGCGTCTCCTTAAGGACGTCCAGCCTGCGGCCTGTCATATAGGTAGATACCGTTGTAGCGCCGATGAAGAGAAGGTAAGACGGACTGGCTATGAAGTAGAAGGTATAACTGGCCGCCAGCAGGAACGGCCATTGACATTTTCTCGGGAGAAGATAATACAGCAGGAAAACCACCGCAATAAACCCGATAAAGCTATAGGATGTAAACAGCATGACAGCTCCTATTCATCTTCCAGCCGCACGATCAATTCATACAATGCCTGCGCGGAATTGAAATTATCCGGCACGATCTCCTCGGCAGGAATCACTACGTCATACTCATCATTGATCTCAGAGATGATGCTGACGATGTCAAATGAATCGATGATCTTGCCGTCCACCAGATCGGTGCTGGTCTCAAAGTCTACCTCCGGGTGCAGATTGGTCAGAATTTTCAATAAAGCTTCCATAATATTTTCTCCTTATCTTTCTTATATTTTCTTACTCTGTGCCATGTTTAGCAGCTTTACGCGGTCTATCTTACCGTTCGCTGTCAGCGGCATCTCCTCAAGCGCATACACCAGATTCGGCGCCATGTATCTGGGAAGCGTCTTCCTGAGGCTGACCACAAGCTCCTTGGTCTTGGCGTCTCCCGTATAGAAGAGCGTGATCTTCTCTTTCTCCTTATCATAGATACAGCATGCGCTGCGGACACCCTCGAGCCGATTCACATGAACCTCGATCTCGCCAAGCTCGATCCGGTGTCCCATATGCTTGATCTGGTGATCCTTCCTGGACAGGAAGACCAGTTCCCCGCGTTCATTTCGCATACCTATGTCTCCTGTGCGGTAGATCCGCTCATGGTAGTATGGGTTCAACGGGTTCTGAACGAACACTTCATCTGTCTTCTCATGATCTCCGTAATACCCAAGTGTCAGCGCCGTACCCCGGATACAGATCTCGCCGGGATCCCCGGGCCGCGGCGCTCTATTATTCTCATCCAGAAGAAGGATCTCCGTATTCTTGAACGGCCGGCCGATCGGAATTGGTTCTCCTTCTTCAAAGTCCCGGTCGACCTCATAATAACAACTCATCCCGGTCGCCTCCGTCGGACCGTACAGGTTGATGAAACGAGCGTCCGGAAGAGCCTCTTTCCACAGACGGAACTGCCTGATGGGGAATACCTCGCTTCCAAAGGCAACGGTACGCAGATACTTCGGGATGATCTTGTCAAATGTCTTCGTGGACGAGATCATGGTAAGCGCCGAGACTACCCAGCAGACGGTATTGATCTTATATTCGTTCAGGAATTCCACCAACTTGACCGGGAACATGAACAATGACCTGGGTGTCAGGTAAGTGGTCGCGCCGCATTTCAAGCTGGAGAACAGCTCCTTTAAGCACGCATCGAAATACAGCGGCGCCTGATTGGCAAGTACAGACTTCTCTGAGATCTGCAATACCTCCGTTAAGTTCTCGACATAATCAATGACGGAGCGGTGGCATGCGGCTACACCCTTTGGCACGCCTGTAGACCCTGAGGTGAATACGATATAGATCGGATCCGTATCGATCGCCGCCTCACGGACAGAGCCAAGCAGTCCGGGATCTGCCGATTCCCCGGCGATCTCATCATAGAGCAGCACCTCGCCGTCAAAATCACGGAACTCCTTCATCTGTTCACAGGTCGTCTCGTCGCAGATCACGGCGCGCGGTTTCAGGTTACGGAAGATCAGATCGATCCTGAATGCCGGCATCTCCTCATCCATCGGCACATAGAAGCATCCGCTGTAGACTGCTCCCCAGAACGCGGCGATCATATGAGGATGCTTCTTCATATATATAACGACCGGTTCTTTCTGATAGCCCTTCTTCAGCAGACATGTCCCGATACTCCGGGACGCATCGGATACTTCCTGAAAGGTCATCCCCATAGATTCATTTGCAAATGCAGTTTTATCAGGATATTTTCTAACTGTCTCTTCCAGATATTCTAATATATTTCTCTGCATGTTCTTTACTCCTTGGTATTATGTGATCAAATTCCGGTATCTCTCCTTAAGTCTGCCCCCGCATCTTAAGATGGATCTCTGGGCCAGGATCTCCATCACGTCCAGGTATCCCCGGCCGATCGGATGATCCCTCTTGATCAGGGAAAGCTCCGTACATCCCAGGATGATCACCTGGGCGCCCTGTTCTCTCAGATGTGAAGATACCCGCTGGAACTTATCTATATCGACAGGCCTTCCTGCCTTTACTTCTTCGTAGATCAATTCCATGACCGATTCCTGATATTCTCTCTTGGGGAGAAATACTTCTATACCCATCTCTTCTAATTCCCGCTGAAATATACGGCTTTGGATCGTCCCGTCGGTAGCCATGATGCCGGCGCTCCTGATCCGGCCGGCCCTAAGCTCAAGCCCCGTCTCCTGTATCGCATGGATGATAGGGACCGGGATATTCTCGGATAATTCTTCGTGAAAATAATGTGCCGTAACACAGGGAATACTGATACAGGCTACCTTCTGCCCGGCAAGCTTCCTGCCGATCTCAATCATATCCCAGACCGGATTCCTGCCGCTTGCTCCCAGTATATAAGACGTCCGGTCCGGGATCTCCGGAGCGTTGTACACGATCATGGACAGATGGTCCTGATCCCTCTTCGCATCGGTCATCTGGATGATCAGTTCCATAAAATAAGCAGTTGCAATCGGACCCAGGCCGCCTATGATACCCAGTGTCATATTCATTTCCTCCTAAAGTAACGCTATTTCACCGTAGACTCCTCCGTCGGGGTGGCAGGATACAGGCTTTGATCGAAGATATGGCTGTTCCTGTGATTCTTGGAATACTTAAGGATCTGTGCGTCCGTCTTCATGAAGAAATCGTCGCCGCCTCCCATACGCGGAGTCGCGTCGAAATGGTACCAGCCGTCGCCGCAGTCGATCAGGCTCCAGTAATGGCTGGAATGACTGGTATCACTCTTCACAACATCCAGGTTCGGAATGCCCGCCTGTGTCAGCAGCGCCTTTGCCGTAGCAAAGAAGACGAAGCAATCTCCGCTCTTCTCCGTGAATCCCTGATGGGCTCCGTTCGTCCAGCTGTCCTTCTCGGATTTGTTGACATATCCGATATTCATTCTCGCCCATTCATAGATCGCCTTAGCCTTCTCCTTCTTTGTCATGCCCTTCTTCGTGATTTCTTTCAGGACTTCGTCTGCCTCTTCTAAGACCTCCTCCGGCGTTACATAGTTCTGCGGTTTCTCCTTAATGGTGATCACAGTCGACGCCTCTGCCTTATTCCCGGCCCGGTCGACGGCTGTATAGAATACGTCGTAAGTACCCGCCGTCTTCGTGTCTACCTTGCTGTTATCGACGGTTACGTCCATATCACGCACACAATTATCCGTTACCGTGATCGTAGACTTATAAGAGATCGGTTCGCCGATGAACCCGGTCAGCGGCGCTACGCCGTCGATAACGGGCGCTTCTTTATCTATGATAACTTCGATATCCGCCTCTACTTCCGCGGTGTTGCCGCATTCATCCGTCAGAATGACAACCGCAGATGTGCTGCCCTTTTCCGACAAATCAGGCTTCTTCTTGAAGGAGCATTTGACATCGGTGGCGTCTTCGATATTGTCAACCAGCTCCTTTGCTTTGAGCTTCCCGTCAACGTCGATAACGGCTGGCACAGGGTCCGCCTTCGGAGCTTTCGTATCTTCAACGATCAGCCGTGATTTCCGCTTCTTCCCTTTGACCTCTAATACAATCTCTTGTTCGCCTACATGATCGAGCCTGACCTTAGAGATATCTGTTACAAATTCGCCTTTTACTTTCTCCTTTTTCAGGAAATCCTTCACATCCAGTTCTGTTCCGGCCTCCACCCTGACCTTACGCCGGACGGGGTTCCCGAAGAACAAGAGACGGAACAGGGAGATAACGATAAAAAGAGCGGTGAGCATACATGCCAGCCGTACCGAGAGCGCTATGATCAGGCGCTTTCTGCGTCTGCGGCGCTTCTCCTCACGGATCCTTCTGTGTCTGCGCGCCTCCCTGCGCCTTTGAAGCTCTTCGTCATCAGGTTCTGGCCGCCCGGCTGCCTGCTCATGATTCCCTTCTTCCTGTTCCGGTACTTCCTGCGTTTCCTGCACCCGTCCATACCTTGGATACGGATAGGCCGAAGCTCGCTGCCTATCGGAATAATCTGCATGCCAGCGCGGCTGTCTAAGCTGCTGGGAACTATAATCATGATATCTGTAACTCTGCGGGCTGTAATTATCATATACCGCCGTCTGCCGGGCGTCCTGATACTCTGCGCCATAATCCTCGTACTGCTCCTGATAATACTCGGGCTGATAATCGGCGGCTTCTTCCTGATAAGCAGCATACTCCGGCTGATAATCGGCAGCTTCTTCCTGATAAGCAGCATACTCTGGCTGTTCCGGGGAAACCTCAGAATAGCCGTCAAATTCCTCGGAATAACCTGTACTGGTGTAGTACCTACCCCTCTTTCTATATGTACCCATGCTCTCATACCTTTTTTACAGCTAAAAATGTAACATTCTATCATATAACCTTGTCCATTTTACCCCCCCCCCTGCCGATTTTGTCAATATCTAAAGAGGAAGTTCAGTCAAATCTTGGAAAATCTTGGAATATCATGGAAAGTCCTGGAGTTATAAGCTCAAAGAGACTTATTAATCAAATAGAAAACCTAGCTGCATAGCCGGGATAAAGACAAGGGTAGATTAATTACTATTCTTAACTCTGTTTTGGCGGGGTGGCAAATGGGGAAAGAAAAAA
>OFGA01001963.1_pt1 | contig 13341 bp, 7 predicted proteins | sample 1521471 | NCBI WGS metagenome assembly OFGA01 (sample SAMEA3504086, study PRJEB24116) | mouse gut metagenome | biome: mouse gut; feature: mouse-associated habitat; material: faeces | place: Denmark | collected 2011
TGCCCACTACCTCATAGCTCTCATAGATTTTGGCAAGCTGTGCCTCTGTCACGCCGCAAATCTCCATCATCTCCTGCGACCAGCACTTGTGTTCCACATCAAACAACAACATGCCAGACGCATCAGAAACATCTGTACAAAAACTTCCTGTAAGCTTATACGCGATATAGTCCTTGGGCAGCATAATCTTGCTGATTCTGGCAAAATTCTCAGGCTCTTTATTTTTTACCCAGAGAAGCTTGGGCGCCGTAAAACCAGTAAATGCAATGTTTGCCGTGTACTTCGAGAGTTTTTCCTTGCCAATTACCTGATTCAGATAATCCGTCTCCTCCTGCGTCCTGCCATCATTCCACAGAATTGCCGGGCGTATGACTGAATCCTGCCCGTCGAGAATCACAAGCCCGTGCATCTGTCCGCCAAAGCTGATGCCCGCAACCTGCGCCTTGTCACAGTCTGCCGTCAGCTCCTTCAAGCCCTCCTTCACCGCATTCCACCAGTCCTCCGGCTCCTGCTCACTCCAGCCCGGCTGCGGGAAATACAAAGGATACTCCTTTGACACAATCTTTTTAATCTCACCAGTGCCTTCCATCAATAACAGCTTGACTGCCGAAGTCCCTAAATCTACGCCAATATAATACATATACACTACCTCCATTCCTTTCAATCAATATGATGCCGCAGAAAATGCAGTTTGTCCTTTCCAGCATCCCCCTTCTCTGCAAACATATGAGTCCGAGAATAGTATACATGATTTTCACTCCATTTTCATGGTATAAACTATACTAAATTTACCTTGAAAATTTAACATTTTAGATTTTGTACAGCTTTGCAGTTTATTCTTTGATAATGTCCAATTCTGTAAGATTCACGCCCGATGAAGTCAGTATTACTTTTAATTCAATATAGCGGCGTTTCATTTTCCTGTACGCTGCTGATTCTTTCTCTGTATCTATCATATAGTCTTGAAGCCTTGCAAATTCTTCGATATTTTTTTGCATCAATTTTTTATCTGACATACAATCACCTTACTTTCGTTCTCTATCAAATTGATTGTTACATTTTTATCATAACTGATTCCTGAATAGGTGTGAAGCTGATTCTCACAAGATCACATTTATCATACCGTCCTCCGACATAACCACCGCAAAACAAATTTCCTTGGGGTGGCTCACTTTATATCCTGTAATATAGTTTTTGATAGAATTATAGCGTGCTCCCCTGCCATAATCCCCCTCCACGACCATCTGTCCATCGACAATGACGCCGATCGCATGACAGTCGCCATTCAAATCGGCAAAGACCGCGCCGTCAATCGCAGTAATTCCCTGCAAAACCTCCTCCTTTGCCGCTGCAAGCGCAAAAGGTTTCACCTTAAAGGCACGCCGGTAGCGCGACAGTCTGTTGTCAATCTCCGCCGCAATTCCCCGCTTCTCCATAAAGACAATCGACGTGCCATGCCGGCATACACTCGATACCCGCCGGACAATCTGCTGAAGCTTGTCCATCTGATCTGGTATCCCAAAATCCTGCCCGAAGCTCACCAGTTTGCCAAGATCTGCGTACTTATCCACATCTGGCTGCAATGCTGGAATCATGTAATTTCCCTCACGGTAGGTCAGAATATTTTCCCCGTCCTTATGTATACTCCACACCAGCGCACCCTCAAAGACAATACACAGCCCCGCTGCCTCCTCCGCCGCACTGCGACACAGTACGCTTCCCTCAATCACACGCTCTGGCAGCTTCACCCACAGCCCTGCCTCCGCGCCCGACACCTCCATCAGCTTACGGACAGGGCGCATATTCTTGGTCTTGAATTTAATCAAATCAGATTTCCGCTCACGCCGGAAATACACCGCGCCGTCTAAATCCGGCGGTATTGACTTTTCACTGAAAAAAATGCGGGTCTTGACTGCCCGTCCCTCATAGGGCATCGCAGATATCTGTATAAAATTCATCTGGTCTGGCAGCTTATTACTGCTGATTACCGCCTGCACATAATTGTCCAGCAGCCACTTTCTCTCCAAAAGCCTGCCGAAAAATGGTGTCTCACCAGACCGCTTGCATAATTCCTCAAAAAGTGCCATATCATAAAACTTTGGCACCAGCTCTTCGAGTATAATCTGCGCAAGAAGCGAATTGGCCTCACACGCTGTCCCCCATGCCATAACCCAGTACAGCTTCTTTCTGTACTGGCAGGCGCCTTCCCTGTGGTCGCTGATTCCAGCAGCCTTCGCATAGCCATACCGCAGTCCATTTATGCCTGCAAGTTCCCTCGCAATGTCCTCACTGACCTCTTCCGCCACCGGAAAATGGGCAAACTCCTCGCAGTTTGCCAGTTCTGCTTTTTCCTCAAACAAGAATAAAAACATCTGATAGTCAGGACTGCAATGTGTAAAGTGTCTGCGCATCAGCCGGCGCATTGCATTGCTCAGAAGGTTTGATTCTGCCAGCTGTTCAAATTGTTTGTCTTTGAGTTTGAATGATTTCATGATCTGGTTTACTTTCCTTTTTTCGTCATACACGTCCTTGTGCCTACAGAAAACGCTATGTTTTTCATTGATATTATTGTACAACGAAACAAATAACCATGCAAACGTTTTTCACTGCGCAGAAACACTTTTCGCGGATACATGTCAAAAGTATCTGAAAAAGTTTATAATGAGTTCGGCAACTTTAGGCAGGGACAGAACAATCATTGATGTAGGCAGCATGAAAACTGTCTACCCTACACCAGAGAAAGGCGGTGCTTATTATGGCAGGAAGCAAAAGAACAGACAAGCGAGGCAGAATTTTACGGACCGGGGAGTGTCAGCGAAAAGATGGGCGCTATCAATTCCAGTACAAAAATTCCGCTGGAAAAAGACAATGCGTCTACGATACGACGCTGTCTGGCTTGCGCGAAAAGGAGAAACAAATCCTAAAAGACTTACAAGACGGAATCCGCAGCGAGGACTCCAGAAAAATAACTGTAAGCGACTTAGTGGAGATGTACTTTGAACACCACAGAGGTATCAAGGAAGCCACAAGCTCCTCGTACCGCAAAATATTTCATACCCACATCAAACACACTCCCCTTGGGAAAAAACCAATATGCAGCATCAAAATAAGCGACATGATGAAATTTTATAACAGCCTCTTGGACAAAGGCTTATCAACCGGCTACATACATATTATGAATGCATTTCTCAGCCCGGCTTTTGATATGGCAGTCGATGATGACCTGCTTCGAAAAAATCCCTGTAGCGGTATTATGTCCAAGCTGGAAAAAACAGAGAAAACTCCCAAAAATGCAATGACTCTTGCCGAGCAGAAATGTTTTCTAAATTATTTGGAAAACAGCAAGCGGTTTCATACTTATCTCCCACTGTTCACAATCCTTCTCGGAACTGGAATGCGAATCGGAGAATGTCTGGGGCTGACATGGAACGATATTGATCTGAACAACAAATTAATCCACATCACCCATACACTGCGTTATGACAACTACGGTGACGGAAATAAATTCCACATGTCCGAGCCCAAAACCGAGAGCGGAAAGCGTACAATTCCTATGATTGAAGATGTCAAGAATGCATTTATGACGATCCGAGACACCAACATGCACTTAGGCGGCAGCGGGGATTTTACGGTGGACGGCTATGAGGATTTCATCTTTCTGACAATCAAACGCCGCAGGTTGTACATGCCAAATACCATTGCCCAAATGTTGACGCGAATTGTCAAGACTTATAATGAGCAGGAGCTCCAATCCGCCGTCGCGGAAAACCGAGACCCATTACTGCTCCCACACCTCACTCCTCATATTATGAGGCATACCTTCTGCACGCGCTTTTGTGAAAATGAAACAAATATCAGAGTGATTCAGGAGGTGATGGGGCACAAAGACATCAAGGTTACGATGAACGTGTACAGTCATGTCACGCTTGACAAAGCCCGTGAATGTATGCAGAGCATGGAAAAAGTTTTACAACAGACATTACAGCAAAACTAAAGAGCCCTGAACATTCACTCCCCCAGTCTCATAAGCAAATGTTATATTTTTTCTAAAAATTTTTTACAGCATAATTTACAACAAGTTCATATGCACGAACTATCCATCAAACCCTTGTATGATTCCACTGTATATGTCAATCCACGCGTTTTTGCTATTCTTTCTTATAATATCCTGTTTAAACACAAAGCAGGGGTATGCTTTTACGCCTCCCCGCAGCAGGGACGTTATGAAAAGGTTGAATAGTAAATGGAGGAGAAGGTGCTATGAAAAATCAAATTATTAAGAAGATTATGGCATACCTGTTGGTGGGCGCCATGGTTATCACTACACCAATGACGGCATCGGCGGCAGGACTGGCGGACGCGTATGACACCGGGACTGGTTCTGATGAGGATAAGAGTTCCAACACCGATACAAACACGGATACAAACACCAATACGGGTGGAATCAAACCCGGAGAAATTCCACCTGTTGTTGAGGAATTTAATATCAACATTTTTGGAATTGCTCTGGATAAGGAGACACTGGATTTTGATTTAGGTGATGAAGAACAGTCAAACACCCTTCAGGCTAGAGTGCTCTTTGATGGTTATGATCCTAGCAATGAAGATATGCAGTGGGCAGTAAGTGCGGAAGAGAAGGCTAAAATCGAAAAGAACATTCATTGGTATAGCTCAAATCCAGATGTGGCTGAAGTGAGAATCATTGATGAAAATGACAACACAAAAGCGATGGTAATTGCCAAAGGTGACGGTGAAGCAGAAATCACAGCATGGATTGAGGCAGATAAGCAAGTATATAGTGATGATCCTAACAGACCAACACAGAATGACTATAAGGCTACAGCTATAGTAACAGTGACAGAACATGCAACAGGAGTTCATTTTAACTATGGCGATACACCTTTTGTTGCGAAAAGACAATATGACTTAAATGATTATACATACCTAACTTTTAAAAATGGTAGAGAGCTTCCCGTAAAAGCTTGCCAAGAGTCAGTTACATTTTCTAACATGAAAATAAATAACAAGACTACCAAGGCAACATTAAAAGATGGTATCCTTAAAATTACCAAGTCTCAGGAAGGCGATATCATCACTTTTGATATGGTTACAGAGGGTGGCTTAAAGGATAAAGGCGAGATTACCATTGCAAAAGAAAATCCTGTAACCAAACTTACTTTTGCCAACAATAAGATGACAATAGACATGGGAACAGATGAGGCGGTTGAGGGAAAAGTATATAAAGATACTAATACGTTAACTGTTCAAAAGAAAGATGTAGATGCAGCTACTACTGATTTATTCACATGGACTGAAAGCAGTAAGGGAAAAGTTATTGAGATTATTGAGAATAAGGGAGAAACAGCTACTCTTAGAGCCATAAATGTAGGTTCATCAACTGTAACCGTTAAGGCTTCCAGCGGAAAATCTGCAAAATTAAAGGTAACAGTAACAGCAACACCAAGTGATGTTAAGATTGAAGCACCTGATATGAGTGAGTCTGGATATGTTACATATACTGGCAAACCTACAACGATGACTGCTGTACTCTATGGTAAAAACGGTATAAAGATTCCTCAGGGTAAGACAAAGCTTGCATGGACAGTTAATGATAAAAGCTATGCAAAGGTATCAAGCAAAGGTATTGTAACACCAGCTAATATTCTTTATGCGAAAAATAGTAAAGGAAAACTGGATAAGAAGAATTTAGTTGAAGGATTAAGCGTAACATCTAAGGTATCTGTATCAGTTAAGGGAACCAGCATTAACGATGATTATGATTTAAAGATTGATCAAAGCAATGTAGAGTCATTTGGAATCGACAAATACAATTTAGCAGATACAAGTAAAACTTCAAAAGTTAATTTAGTTAAAAACAAAGCAACTTTAAAAGATGATATCTTTGTAGGACAGTCATACAATTTTGTAGCACTTGCAACAGGCAAGGATCCTGAGGGAAATATAGTGGATTTCTCTAATGCTACAGCATGGACAGTTTCAGGAAAAGGCATTAATTCTAAGGCAAATGAAGCAACACTCCAGACAACAATTACAAGCAAAGTAAAAGCTACTGTTAAAGCTTCATACATTACAATATCAAAAGCGAAGAGTGGCGCATATTCTGCGAAGAAGAATACTGCAACAATCACAATCAGTCCTATTCAGATGGCAAATACACTTACTTTGAATAAAAATGCAGTTGTTGTTAATCCTAAAAAAGGAAACAATAAGGTTACATTGAATGTAAAAGCACTTGCTCCAAAGGGTGCAACAGATAAGATCATGTGGAAGGTTATGTCCCGCGATGCTGTCACAGGAAGTGCAATAAATGGTCTTTTAGCACCTAATGCAGATTTAGAGAATCAGCATGGTGCTGGAATTAGAAGGGATGCTAAAAACAAAAAGCTTACTGTTACGATTCCGGGCACTGCACCTGTAGGTAGCGTTATCAAAGTTGGTGCTTATGCCGAGGGTGGTGCAGTTGCATATGCATACATTTATGTGACAGATAAGACTACAAAGGTTGTGACTGGATTAGAGAGTGTTAAACCTAAGAACACAATATCTCTGAAAGCTGGTGAGACAGCTCAGCTTACTCCTAAGCTTGTAACTGCAAATGGTGAAAAAGCGGTTGGTGAATCAAAATGGAGTCAGGGTAATACAATCGCTTATGATACAGAACCTGTTAGCTATATTCTGGACAAAAAATCTGCTCAGTATGTAAAGGTAGATGCAAACGGTAAGATTGTAGCATTACAAAAGGGAACAGCGAAGGTTACAATTAAGACAATCTCAGGTAAGTCTGCGAAGGTTACAATTAAAATTGCTGAATAATTTGTAAGTTACAGAATTAGATAAACTAAGAGAAATTTCCTTAATGGAGTTTCTCTTAGTTTTTTGTTTGGTTATTTATACAATCTATGTATTTGCATAGATTGTATAAATCTCAAGAAGTATGTATAATAAAAAAGAACTTCCAACAAAATTAATTGTAGTATTTGAACTATCAAAGAAATGGAGGCAGACAGATGTATGAAAATAGAGCAGGACTCGGTTATCAGGATTTTGCAGAGGTAAGAACAGAGCATATTTTTTACATTGATAAGACTTATTTTATTAGAGACTGGTGGGAATACGCTGACAAGGTTACGCTGATTACACGCCCAAGGCGATTTGGCAAAACACTTAATATGAGTATGGTTGAGTGCTTTTTTTCTAATAAATATGCAGGCAGACAGGATTTGTTTGAGGAGTTGTTTATCTGGAACGCGCGATCTAAGGACAAAGATTTTCAATATAGGGATTTACAAGGTATTTTTCCTGTAATATTTTTAAGCTTTGCAAATATTAAAGCTACAAAATACGAGGATATGAAATATAAGATATCAGAAGTCATAGCTGAATTATATGAGCAAAACCGCTATCTGCTCGAAGGAACTTTATTAAGTGAGAACGAAAAAAGTTATTATAATCGTATGACTTGGAACGCAAGTGATGCGATGCTCTCTAGCTCGCTTCGTCAGATGTCCAACTTTTTGCAACGTTATCACGGCAGGGAAGTCATGATTCTCCTTGATGAATATGATACGCCAATGCAAGAAGCATGGCTCTCAAATTACTGGAATGAGGCAGTGGAGTTTTTCAGGAGTCTTTTTAATTCCACATTTAAAACAAATCCTTATCTCTATCGCGGTCTGATAACAGGAATAACAAGAATTTCTAAGGAAAGTATTTTTTCTGACCTCAACAATCTGGAAATAGTGACCACAACGTCTCAAAAATATGCGACAGCTTTTGGATTTACCGAAACAGAAGTATTTCAGGCTCTTGAGAATGCAGGACTTGGCAAAGAAAAATGGAATGTCAGGAAATGGTACGATGGTTTTGTGTTTGGTAATGTTTCTGATATTTACAATCCTTGGTCTATTGTATCCTTTATCAGTAAGAATGGCAGTTATGATACCTATTGGTCGAACACGAGTGGAAACGGACTAATAAATTCTTTGATTCAGAAGGGAAATTCTGTCACCAAGCAAATGGTGGAAGAACTTTTACAAGAAAAAAGCATTCGGGTACAGATTGACGAACAGATTGTGTTTAACCAGTTGACTGACAACACAAATGCTGTATGGAGTCTGCTACTTGCGACAGGATACTTAAAAGTGTTAAAAACCGAGATGATTATGCGGAATAATGAACGAAACAATGAAAATGAAGGGGATGTCTGGTACACACTGATGCTGACAAATCTTGAGGTTAAACGCATGTTTCGTAAAATGGTGAAGGGGTGGTTTGCGAGTGATACAGAATTATATTACAACGAATTTATCAAAGCACTCCTGAATGACAATATTAAAAAAATGAATACCTTTATGAATAAGGTTGCGCTCAATACATTTAGTTCCTTTGACAGCGGCAATAAACCATCTGAACAAACCGAGCCAGAACGCTTCTACCATGGTTTTGTACTTGGCATGGTTGTCAATCTCTCAGGTATTTATAAAATCACTTCAAACCGCGAGAGTGGATATGGGCGTTATGACGTTATGTTGAAACCATTAGACAAAAACGAAAAAGCATTTATTTTTGAATTTAAAGTTCTTGATTCTGATGAAAATGAAATTACCTTGGAAGATACACTGGCAAATGCCCATATCCAGATAGTCGAAAAGCAGTATGAAGCAGAGCTTATTTCAGAAGGATTTAAACCTGAACAAATTCGGAAATATGGGTTTGCTTTTCAGGGTAAAAAATGTCTCATCGGGTAATACCGCGCTGTACTAGAACATTTTTACGAAACCCGCTTCGCAACAACAACAAACCGCCCGTCCTCCACATGGTACGCACAAGTTGAGAGTGTTATGAAGGTATCGCCATACACTGCCGTCACGCCAGTGTCGTAAAGTGACAGCTCTTTGACAGCTTTATAAAAATCCAAAAAGGCTTCTTCTGTATCAGCCTGATAGAACTGATAATATTTAAATACATCTTCCTGCTCCATATATACCTGTGACAGAAACACTGCCATAACCTGATATGTCCGTTCCTCGTAGAGTGTATCGAATGAGATAAACGAATGCGCTTGATAGTATTCCTGCGCTTGGTACAGGTCAAGATTTCCAAACATAGAGCCATCTTTCATGTGATGGCCATATATGATGAAATTTGTGCAGGGTGTGTTTACATCTGCAATACTTTTTACAAAAAAGCAACCATATGGGTCGTATTCCCGATAAAAATTATGGTGAAGGTAGTACTCATCATCTTCGCATTGCATGACAGGATTTTCAATTGTCGTATCTGGAATTGAGAGCCAGCCAACGAGATCGTTATTTTCAGCATAAAGCGCCTGAAAACGTTCCATCATTTCGGGAGTATCATTCTCATTTTCATTATTATTGTCATTTTCTTTATATTCTTGCAAAAAACTTTCCTGCGGTGGTGTGGTTTGCGGTTTTAAATTTTGTGGTTTTGTTGTGTTTACTACAGTGCTCATTGTTTCCTGCTGTTGTCTGTGCCTGACAGACAAATAGTATGTCTGCCCAATCTGGGCGAGACATACTATTATGATGAGCAGAAGCACTATCCTGATAAGAAATAGTATTGTTTTCTTCTTGTCCATATTCCGTTTAACGTCCTATCTTTCTTTTTGCTGCTTTGTACATTGAGCTTTTTATGTATAATGAAAGAAATACTTGCTCGCTGTCGTTTGTCTGGATACTTGTGTTTTGCGTTGATACTTTGTAATAGTTCTTTGATGTCAGCGTGTTCTGCAAAATGCAGCAGAGCCAATACTATGCTTGCGAGTATGGCGACTATACTATATATTCCTGTGCTGGATTCATCGCCCGTTTGGGGTTCTTTGTCTTTGACAGGACTGGTAGAACTATAGTCTGTTATGACCTCATTGGGGATACTGCTGTTGATCGCGTTCTCTTCAGATGGCAAGGCAGTTGTTTGGGTTACCATAAACGTACTTGTGTTCACAGATGTATCCATAGAATACGGGGCAGTCTTATTTAGGTTTTGTCCGCTATCCTTCTCAGGGGGCTGTTGATTTCCGTTGTCTGGCTTGTTTTCGTTGTTGTCTGGTTTCTGGTCATTGCCATTATCAGGTTTTTGGTTGTCTCCGCCGCCGGGCTTATTCTCGCCATCGCCGGGCTTTTGATCATCTCCGTTGCCGGGTTTGTTCTCACCTTCATCGGGTGGTTGTTCGCCGTCTCCAGGTTTATTTTCGCCATCACCGGGCTTTTGATCATCACCGCCGGGTGGTTGTTCGCCATCACCGGGCTGTTGATTATCACCGTCACCGGGTTTATTCTCGCCATCGCCGTCGCCGGGCTTATTCTCCTCATCACCGGGCTTGCCTCCACTATCTGCCGGAGTCCATGCTGCATAGAGGTTTATTGTGTTTGTTATGGTTATATTCTCAAAGTCATATAGCACATCACTTTCCAAAATTTCCTTCCAGCCAGCAAATATAAAGCCTTCTTTGGTCGGTGCTTCTGGTTCTGAGGCGTGTTGCTCTTTTAAGATAATCTGAGGCTTTTGTGGCGTATCATTTCCATACGGTACATTTTCATCAACAAACTGTACCGTATAATAGTCTATCCTAGCAGAAGCATCTGCACCGCTTATCGTAACGTCTACATTGGTATCAATCTCACCAGCAGATATTTCATAGATATCATATTGTCCTTCTGCCACCGCACTTAGGTTGCTTGTAAGTTTTCCGCTGTCTGTTGCTTTTAATGCAAAGGTTTTGGTGCAGTTTTCTGTCCACTTTTTCCCATCCAAATATACTTCAATCGTAACTTTATACGCGCCTGGTTTGTATTCAGATTTCCAGCTTGCATAAACATTTGTTTGCGAAGCAATCGGACTGTTGAAGTCAAATTCTGTTGTTGCGTCGTTTTCTTTTACCCATTTTTCAAAGATATATCCATCCTTTACTGGATCGGCGGGTTTGGCAGCAATATTGTCTTTTAATATAATCTGCGGTGCTTGCGGCGTATCTGTATCATATAGTGTATCATGATCGTAAAAAGATACTGTATAATACTCTACAGGATTGCTTGTAATATTGCCATCTTTTACTTCAACCGGTATCTTTGTGTCTAATCCTTCGGCGGGTGTTGAGGTGTTTGTAATATCGTATAGAAGATAATCTCCATTTTTTACATCATTTAAATCTGTGATAAACTCGTCGCTGTCAGTTGATTTTAAGGCAAATGTTCTATCATGGTCCTGCCATAGATTTGAGTCTTTTAAGACATTGACAGTCACGATATAGGTGGGGGCCTTTAATTTCCAGCCATACCAAAAATAATCGTCTTTATTTCCGTCATCTACTGCTTTATATATGTTGACAACCGATGCCAGACTGGGTGTTGTGGTGTTGCTTAATTCTGTACCGTCAGGTGTTTGAAAAATGATCTGGCGTTCAGCAGGGCAGCTTTGAAAAGCATTTGCATCTTCAACAGAAGCAGGAACAGGTGTATCGCCCGCAACTATGATTTTCATGGTACTTAGTTGTGTACATTTTTCAAAACATAGTTCACTTATTAGGATATCATTTGGGATTGTAATACTTGTTAAAGCTATGCAATTATGAAACGCTGAATTTCCAATGCTTTGAACACTATTTGGAATAATAATCTCTGTTAGCTGGTCGCAATCATTAAATGCAAGTTCACCAATCTCTGCAACCTCATATTCTATCCCATTATCCTTGAATGTTACACTAGGAGGAATCGTAACGATACCAGTTAACGTCACACTATACTTTCCGCTTGATACAACACGGACTTTATTGTTAGAATCACTTTCCTCTATAATTCTATATGAAATTCCATTCTCATCAGTAAATATACCCTCTATGTTAAGCAGTGCCCCTTCCTCCAACAACATACCAAGCGCCTCCAGCTTTGCTTTCCGCGCATCACCTACAAGCGCTTGTTCTTCCGTAGTGAGCAAATGATACTGTTCCTGTAGTTCCAAAATCTGTCGGTGAAGTTCCTGCATTTCTGACTGCCAAGCTTCATATCCCGCATTATCTACGCCTGACGCATCTGCATAAAGCTGATCCACTGTCGGAAGGGTGTCAATCTTTGCACAAATTGTGTTCACATCAATTAAAGCTTTTGTTTCTTCCAAATCAGGCAATGTATTTTCGGGGATTGTATGCTCACTATCTAAAATGCTATCCACTGGCGGCGAGGAATTATCCTCTATGGTATTTTCACAATCAGAATCAGTACCTTCTGGCTCGGTAGAGTTACCCTCTGTAGGATCTTCACTGCTAGGCGGTGTGCTTTCTGGCTCGGCAGAAGTATCCTCTGTAGGATTTTCACTGCTGGGCAATGTGCTCTCTGGTGAATTTTCACTGGGAAGTGTGCTTTCTGGTTCGGCAGGTGTGCTCTCTATAGGTTTTTCACTGTCAAAATTCATGTGTTCCGTTTCAAAAGAAGCGTCCTTGGCAGGATTTTCTCCGTTGGGCGGTGTGTATTTCGTTTTAGCAGGAATTTCCGCTGGGATTTCCCCGCTGTCAGAAAGCATACGATCTGGTTTAGCGGGCATGTTCTTGAGCAATGTTTCACTCAGGTTTTCAATAGGATTTTTATTGTCTGGTATGGTGTCCTTTGTTTTTGCAATTTTGTTCGGGGGACTTTCTGACACCTTGAGTTCTTCGGCGTCATTCATCGCATTTCGCGCCGCATCTTCCATGAAGGCAGGTGCCCTCGTTTCGATGTTCTCTGGCTCGCTTGCTGTTGCGACAGCACAGTTTGTCCCTACAAGCAATGTAGTCGCAAACAGCGCGGTACAATATTGGAACCGCAGCTTTTTCCTTTTCATAGTCCAAAACTCCTTTACAAATATGATTGACATTAAAAACTTGTTATATTTAGCTAAAAACTGTTCATGTTTCATGTAAAATATATTCATAGTCTATCATATTTAAGGCGTGCATTTAAAGCGATTTTTAGTTAATTCTCCCTTATCTATCTGTGCATTCTGTTAGCACACAATATTTTTGATTCAACTTGTGTTTTTATTCCAAATATTAAATTTTTTCTATAAAAAGATGTGCGAGAGATTCAAATTTGACGTAAAAAAGGATTATTAGAAGAAAGCTTTCTGATCTTCTAACAATCCTTTTTCATACTGTACTAAAAAATTATTATTAAATAATACTATAATAAATATACCGTGTCCCGGTATAACTGCCGACGCCTGTAATTGTCAGACATGCAATACCTTTACTTGTCGTGTTGGCGTAGGAGCAGGTATAATCCCACCCTTGCCTGAGCACTGTATCGTTATCGTTGTCACGAACCTGTT